>QWCB01000326.1_pt1 | contig 53251 bp, 29 predicted proteins | sample 1972511 | NCBI WGS metagenome assembly QWCB01 (sample SAMN09866719, study PRJNA288562) | Human gut metagenome isolate term5_stool, whole genome shotgun sequencing... | isolation source: gut | host: Homo sapiens | place: USA: California | reverse complement strand
TCACGATGGACACCCTTGCCTTTGGCTATGTAATTCCCGCTATTAGGGCTTACTCGGGACTTGCACCCGTTAGACAATGCTCATGCCGAGCATACCAGTTCGTGCCCTGTCGCGCAGCAACGGATCCCCCTTTGCTGCACGACAGGGCATTTTGCATGATCGTAGCCCCGAAGTCAACATTGCGCAACGAAAGCGATGGAGTGGGGGAGTGCTTGCACTTCCTTTCATACCTATACCCCGATAGGGGCGCGCGAAGAAACTTTCGGTATGGGACGCAAAAAGAGTTGAAAAAATTTGTCCCTTATACAAAAAATCTTAACTTTGTAGCTGTATGCCAGTTTCGAAGCCACTAAACGGCAAGGACGACACGTTCGACCTCTTGATCCCCCACGAAACACCATACTAAAACAATAAGAACCAATAACGACGAATTTTATGAAGAAACTCACCACCAACTCAAAACTGATCGGGTGCCTGATGGGCCTCAGTATCGTGGCGTTGGGCACAGGATGTACCGACAGCGACTACGATTTGTCCAGCGTCGATTCCACAATCGGCGTGGGCGGCGAGGGCCTGGAGCTGCCAACGAGCAGCACGGAGAACATCATTCTCGACGACGTGCTGAAACTAAACAACAGCGACTTTGTGAAGATAGCGGCCAATGGCGACTATATGTTCAACAAAGACGGCGACGAGGCCACGCCCTCCCATCCCTACATCAACAAGATCTGGGTGGAGAAGGCCAACGTCAACAACAACTTCCGCTTGCACATCACGCTGCCGAGCCAGAGCGCAGGAGCACGCAGGGCGAAGCTGAGCAACCCCGTCACGGCAGAGGGTAAGCTGGCCGAGTTCCACTACACCGGTGCCGCCTCCAACGATATCCGCGAATTAAAAGAGGCCAGTGTGTCGTCCGACGTGGAGATCAGCGTGACCGTCAGTGCCGATTTGAAGCGTGCGGTGAAGACCTTCAAGACCCTCACGCTCACCGTACCCTCCTATATGCGCCTCGACCTGCGCCAGTGCTCACCCTCCCAGCCCGACTACGATGCGGCCACGGGTGTAGTGACATTTCACAACGTGAGTAGCACGGCCAACATCAAGCTCCGTGCCGCGGTCAAGACCTTGGACTTCCAGAAGCCCGCCACGACGGTCAACAAGCTGCGCTTCACGCCAGGACAGAATGGCAAGGATGGTCAAGTGGACCTCAATGGCGTGCTGAATGTGGGTATCTCTTTCGACGAGGTCGATTATGCCCAGAGCGGTGGTGACCTCTACCTCTCAGCCAATATGTCGATGGGATCCATCACGGTGCATGAGGCCACGGGTAAGTTTGATCCCGAGATCTCACTCCGCGACCTGGGACGCACCACCATCGGCTCCGTGCCCGACTTCCTGACCGACGGCGAGGTGTCGGTCAATCTCTACAACCCCCTCATCGACATCAATATCCAAAGCGACATCGACGTGGCGGGATTTGTCTCCGGCACACTCTATGCCGAGGATGCAAACGGCCAGGAAATGGCCAGGGTAGGCATCCCCGAGTTCTACATCCGTCCGGATGGCTCCACCCATGTCTGCATCTGCAAATATGCTGAGGGTGTGGATGCCTCCGCCTACGACCAGGTGGTGGCCGTTCCCCAACTCTCCGACATCATGCGTCGCATTCCGAAAACGGTACGCTTTGCCGCCGAGGCCCGTGCCGATGCCTCCCGCGAGGGCACGATGGAGCTTGGCAAGAGCTACACCATCCAGCCTGCCTATTCCATCATGGCACCGCTCGCCTTCGACGAGGGCGCACGCATCGTCTATAACGACACCATCGACGGATGGACTGACGACCTGGAGGACATCGACCTCATGGCGGGCAGCGCCATCGAACTGACGGCCAACGTGGAGAACAAGGTTCCCGCCTACCTGACCGTATCAGCCACGGCCATCGACGTCCATGGCAAACCGATCCCCGAGAACCGCATCAAGGTAGAGGTGTCCAACGTCATCAACGCCTCCGAGGACGGCAAAACCCCTGTCGTCACACCACTCAAGATACGACTGAGCGAGGGCGAGCCGGGCAGCGTGGCTCTCGTTGATGGACTCACATTCCGCATCGAGGCAGCCTCGGGCGAGGAGGGTGCCAAGAGTATCGTAGGCCAGACCATCAACGCCTACAACCACACGCTGAAGGCGCGCGACATCAAGGTGCGACTCGTCGGCAAGATCATCGTAAACAAGGACTGATAACCACTTTTAGACCTAACACTACATCATGAATAGAAGCAAGAAATATATGATGGCCGCCGCACTGGCCACACTGTCCTGCGGCGCGATGGCCCAGGGACTCAATACGGGCTACTTCATCGACGGATATGCCTTCCGCCACAATCTCAACCCGGCGTATGGCAACGACCAGAACTACGTCTCGATACCCGCCCTTGGCAACATTCAGGTGCGCACGCAGGGCAATTTCGGCCTCGGCGACGTACTCTTCGACAACCCGCGCTATGGCATCGACAGCGACAAGAAGAAGACCACCTTCATGAATCCTTATATCGCTGACGGCGAGGCACTGAAGGGCTTTGCCTCGGGCAACAATCGCATCAATGCCGACGTGGATATCACGCTGCTCTCTGCGGGCTTCAAGGCCTGGGGCGGCTACAACACCATCTCGCTCGATGCCCGCACCAACGTCGGTCTGTCGCTGCCCTACGAGCTCTTTGCTTTTGCCAAGAACACGGGCAACCAAAGCTATGACATCGGCGACATCCACGCCCATGCCCAGTCGTTTGTGCAACTCGCTTTGGGCCATTCGCGCCAGATCGACGACCGCCTGCGTGTCGGTGCCAAGATGAAGTTGCTTTTCGGTGTGGCCCGTGCCGATGCCGAGATCAAAGACCTGCGTGCTGACCTCAGCGGTCCGGACAAATGGACCATGACGGGACAAGCGATGGCCAATGTGTCGATGAAGGGCTTTACTTATAAAGAGGAGCAGAAAGAGTACAAGGTCGATGGACAGGGCACCTACCGTCGCGTGAACGACGTGGATGTTGATGGTGCCGGCCTGGGTGGCTTTGGTATGGCCTTCGACTTCGGTGCTACTTACAAGATCGACGACGACTGGACGGTGAGCGCCGCGCTGCTCGACCTTGGCTTCATCGGATGGAGCAACAACATGCAGGCCGTCAATCGCCAGACAAGTTTCGAGTTCAACGGCTTCCACGACGTGGCTGTCAAGAAAGAGGACGCCATGGGCAACCCGAAGGACAACAGCTTGGAGTCGCTGGGCGACCGCTATGCCGACCAGATTGCCGACTTTGCCAACCTCTCCAGCGATGGCGACAAGGGTAGCCGCAGCACGGGTATCGGTGCAACGATGAATTTCGGATGCGAATACACGCTCCCGGCCTACCGCCAGCTGAAGTTCGGCTTCCTCAGTTCCACCCGCATCAATGGCAAGTATAGCTGGACCGACGCACGCCTGAGTGCCAATGTAGCCCCGCTGTCATGGCTCGATGGCGGCATGAGCTTCTCGGTCAATAGCTTCACGGCCAGCATGGGATGGGTCATCAACGCCCATCCGAAGGGCTTCAACTTCTTCATCGGCATGGACCACATCCTCGGCAAGACGAGCAAGGAGTTTATCCCCCTCAGTTCCAATGCCAGTCTGAACCTCGGTATGAACGTCACCTTCTGATAGTCAGCTACGGTTCGCCCAAACGGCGACCTGGCATGATTTCCCATAGCTGCGCCCGCCATCAGTCCCCACAGGCCGTTGGCGGGCGCATCCTTTCGTCAGCGATTCCTTCCTTTTGTCCCGTCTTTTCCGTCGCGATCTTCCTCCCATTTTCCATCATTTCCACAGCCATTTTAGTCCCTTTGCCGCCCCGTCACGGCACCCTGCTGCCTTGTCCCCAACATTTCTCCCTCATTTATTTGGTCGTTTCGGAAGAAAACTGTAATTTTGTCGCATATTTTAAACAATCTCCTGAAACAAGACGAACATGAAAGATGTAAGAATTGTAGAGTGTGTCCCCAACTTTTCCGAGGGCCGCAACATGGACGTGATTAACCAGATTACCCGCGAGGTCGAGTCTGTCAAGGGCGTCAAGCTCCTCGATGTCGATCCGGGTGAGGCCACCAACCGCACCGTGGTGACGTTTGTCGGCTCGCCCGAGGACGTCTGCGAGGCTGCTTTCCGTGCAGTCAAGAAGGCTGGCCAGCTCATCGATATGCGCCAGCACCATGGCGCACACCCCCGCTTCGGTGCCACCGACGTGTGCCCGCTCGTACCTGTAGCCGGCATCACGCTGGAGGAGTGTGCCGAGTTGGCCCGCAAGTTGGGTGAGCGTTTCGCCAACGAGTTGGAGATTCCTTGCTACCTCTACGAGGCCGCCGCACAGACCGAGGATCGCAAGAACCTCGCCGTTTGCCGCCGTGGTGAGTATGAGAAGCTCGCCGAGCGTCTCGGCACGGAGGATGGTCCCGACTTGGGCAACCGTCCCTTCGACGAGAAGGTGGCACGCACGGGCTGCACCGCTGTCGGCGCACGCGACTTCTTGATTGCCGTCAACTATAACCTCAACACCACCTCCACCCGCCGCGCCAACGCCATCGCGTTCGACGTGCGCGAGAAGGGACGCCCCATGCGCGAAGGTGGTAGCCTCACGGGCAAGATCCTCCGCTACGAGAATGGATCACCCATCATGCAGCCGGGCACGCTGAAGGCCACAAAGGCCATCGGATGGTTCATCGACGAGTATGGCATCGCACAGGTCTCGATGAACATGACCAACATCAATGTCACCCCGCTCCACAAGGCCTTCGACGAGGTTTGCCGTGCCGCCGCCGAGCGTGGCGTCCGCGTGACGGGTACGGAGATTGTCGGTCTCATTCCGAAGCGCGTGCTCATCGAGGCTGGTGAGTATTTCCTGCACAAGCAGCAGCGTTCCACCGGCATCCCCGAGGAGGACATCATCAAGATCGCCATCCACTCCATGGGTCTGGAGGACCTCAAGCCCTTCAACCCGAGAGAGAAGGTCATCGAGTATCTCCTGGAGGATGAGGACAAGACGGCGAAGCTCGTCGATCTCACGGTGAGCGAGTTTGCCAACGAGACTTCCCGCGAGAGTCCAGCGCCGGGTGGTGGCACGATCGCCGCCTACATGGGTGCGCTCGGAGCTGCCCTGGGCACGATGGTGGCCAACCTCTCCGCCCACAAGCGTGGATGGGACGAGCGTTGGGAGGAGTTCTCTCAGTGGGCAGACCGTGGTCAGGATATCGTCCGCCGCGCCCTGCACCTCGTCGATGAGGACACCGAGGCCTTCAACCGCATCATGGATGCCTTCGGCCTGCCCAAGGGCACCGAAGAGGAGAAGGCTGCCCGCAGCCAGGCCATCCAGGACGCCACGCTCTATGCCACGAAGGTGCCTCTGGAGACGATGAAGACCGCCTATGCCGCCTTCGACATCTGCCGCGCCATGGCACAGGAGGGCAACCCCGCCTCTGTCAGCGACGCAGGAGTAGGCGCACTCGCCGCTCGCTCGGCAGTGCTCGGCGCATGGCTCAACGTCCGCATCAACGCTGCTTCTCTCAAGGACCGTGCCACTGCCGACGCCATCTTGGCCGAGGCCAAGGAGATGGCCGAGAACGCACAGCAGCAGGAGAAGGAGATCCTCGCCATCGTCGATACGAAGATCGAGGGATAAGACACCATACCGAAGCCCTTTGGCCGAAAGACGCCAAAGGGCTTTCACCATTGAACAAAAAGTAACAAAATAATGACCTTAGCAGAATTTCAGGCCGACATCCGTGCCGGCATTCCCGCTGAGCTGCCGGCATTGCAGCCCTACGACACCACCATCAACCATGCGCCCAAGCGTAAGGATATCCTCACCCCAGAGGAGAAGAAGCTCGCTCTGCGCAACGCGCTCCGCTATTTCCCGAAGGAACTTCACGCACAGCTCGCCCCCGAGTTCGCCGAGGAGCTGCGCCAGTACGGTCGTATCTATATGTACCGCTACCGTCCCACCTATGAGATGAAGGCCCGCAACATCTCCGACTATCCCCATCGTTCGGAGCAGGCTGCAGCCATCATGCTGATGATCCAGAACAACCTCGACCCGCGCGTGGCACAGCACCCGCACGAGTTGATCATCTATGGAGGCAATGGCGCCATCTTCCAGAACTGGGCACAGTATCGTCTGACGATGAAGTACCTCTCCGAGATGACCGACGAGCAGACCCTCGTGATGTACTCTGGCCATCCCTTCGGCCTCTTCCCGTCACACAAGCGCGCACCGAGAGTGGTCGTCACCAACGGTATGGTCATCCCCAACTACTCCAAGCCCGACGACTGGGAGCGCATGAACGCCCTCGGCGTGAGCCAGTACGGACAGATGACGGCTGGTTCCTATATGTATATCGGCCCGCAGGGCATCGTCCACGGCACGACGATCACGGTCCTCAATGCCGCCCGTCGTGTGATGCACGATCCCGCCCGTGGTGCCAAGAACCCCATCCCCCTCTTCGTCTCCTCTGGCCTCGGTGGCATGAGCGGTGCTCAGCCCAAGGCTGGCAACATCGCCAAGGTGGTCAGCGTCGTGGCCGACATCAATCCGCTCGCTGCCGAGAAGCGTCACGAGCAGGGTTGGGTCGATGAGCTCCACACCTCGCTCGACGAGTTGATTCCCGCCATCCGCGAGGCTGTGAGCACCAAGACGGTGAAGTCAATGGCCTACGTCGGCAATGTCGTCGATCTCTGGGAGCGCTTGGCTGAGGAGAATATCGAGGTCAATCTCGGTTCCGACCAGACCTCTCTCCACAATCCGTGGGCCGGTGGCTACTATCCCGTGGGTCTCACCCTGGAGGAGAGCAAGCGCATGATGGCCGAGGATCCGAAGGAGTTTAAGGCTCGTGTCGAGGAGTCTCTGCGCCGCCAGGTGGCTGCCATCAACAAGCTGACCGCCCGTGGCATGTACTTCTTCGACTATGGCAACGCCTTCCTCCTGCAGAGCTCACGCGCCGGTGCCGACATCATGGCTGCCGACGGTCACGGCTTCCGCTATCCGTCCTACGTCCAGGATATCATGGGTCCGATGTTCTTCGACTACGGCTTCGGTCCGTTCCGCTGGGTCTGCACCTCTTGCGATCCCGCCGACCTGGCACTGACCGATAAGATTGCCGAGGAGATTATGATGGACGAGCGCAGCCATGCCACCCCCGACATCCAGCATCAGCTCGACGACAACATCCACTGGATCCGCGAGGCAGGTCCCAACCACCTCGTCGTCGGTTCACAGGCCCGCATCCTCTATGCCGACTGTGAGGGCCGTACCCGCATCGCGCTGGCCTTCAATGAGGCCGTCAAGGATGGCCGCCTCAAGGCACCCGTCGTCCTGGGTCGTGACCACCACGATGTCTCCGGTACCGACTCTCCCTTCCGCGAGACCTCCAATATCTACGATGGTTCTCAGTTCTGCGCCGACATGGCCGTACAGAACGTCATCGGCGACTCCTTCCGTGGCGCCACGTGGGTGAGCATCCACAACGGCGGTGGTGTAGGCTGGGGCGAGGTCATCAACGGTGGCTTCGGTATGGTAGTCGATGGCTCCGAGGAGAGCAGCCGCAACATCCGCGAGATGCTCTTCTGGGATGTCAACAACGGTATCTCCCGCCGTGCATGGGCCCGCAACAAGGGCTCCATGGATGCCATCCAGCGTGAGATGGACCGCACGCCCGACTTCCGTATGACCATGCCGAACCTCGTCGACGACAACATCATCGACGCCGCGTTCTAACATGTTGTCTGGGGGCCGCAACAGGCTCCCAGTCAACCTGTTGCGCGATATGTTTTCAAGCAACGATAAAATCAAAATATCAACCCATCGGGCCTTCACGGGCCTGACAACACTTTAAGAAAGAAAAGAAGCAATGGAACGTAAAATCCATTATATCAGCGCAGAACATCTGACGCTCGATACCGTCCGCGCCATCATCCGCGAGGGCTATGAGCTGCGTCTCTCCGACGGCGCCAAGGCACGCATCATCCGCTGCCGTGAGTATTTGGACAAGAAGATTGCCACCGCCGAGGCACCCATCTACGGTGTGACGACAGGTTTCGGCTCCCTCTGCAAGGTGAGCATCGACGAGGACAAGCTGTCCCAGTTGCAGATCAACCTCATGATGAGCCACGCCTGTGGCGAGGGCGACCGCGTGCCGACGGATGTGGTCCGTCTGATGATCTTCTTCAAGATCCAGTCGCTCTCCTACGGCTACAGCGGCATCAAGCTCGACACCGTGGAGCGTCTCATCGAGTTCTTCAACCACGGCGTGTGCCCCGTTGTCTATCAGCAGGGTAGCGTGGGCGCCTCTGGCGACCTCGTGCCGCTGGCTCACCTCTGTCTGCCGCTCGTCGGCCTCGGCCATGTAGAGTATGAGGGCAAGATCATCACGGGTGAGGAGCTCAACGAGAAGATGGGATGGAAGCCCATCCACCTCGCCTCCAAGGAGGGTCTCGCCCTGCTCAACGGTACGCAGAACATGCTCGCCTTCTTCGTCTGGAGCGTCCTGAAGGCACAGGATCTGTCGAAGTGGGCCGACCTCATCGCCACGATGTCCCTCGATGCCTTCGACGGCAGAATCGAGCCGTTCCTGCATCCTGTTCACGCCGTGCGCCCCCATCGCGGCCAGATGGAGACGGCAGACCATATCTACGAGTTGCTCCAGGGTTCTGAGCTGATCAAACAGCACAAGACCCATGTGCAGGATCCCTACTCCTTCCGCTGCATCCCGCAGGTGCATGGTGCGTTCAAGGATACACTCCACTATGTGGAGGAGGTCTGCACGACCGAGATGAACTCCGCCACCGACAACCCCACCGTGGTGCCCGAGGAGGATATGATCATCTCTGCCGGCAACTTCCACGGCGAGCCCATCGCCCTTCCAATGGACTTTCTGGCCATCGCCCTCAACGAGCTGGGCAGCATCTCCGAGCGCCGTATCTACAAGCTGGGTGACGAGCAGCGCGGTCTTCCCTCCATGCTCGTTGCCAAGCCGGGTGTGAACAGCGGATTCATGATCACCCAGTATGCTGCCGCCTCGATCGTCAGCCAGAGCAAGATGCTCTGCATGCCCAACTCTGCCGATAGCATCCCCACCTGCCAGGGTCAGGAGGACCACGTCTCCATGGGTGCCAACGCCGCCACGAAACTCTATCGTGTGGCCGAGAACACGGAGCGCGTCCTTGCCTTGGAGCTCTTCAACGCCGCACAGGCCCTCGACTTCCGCCGTCCGCTGAAGTCCTCGCCCGCGGTAGAGAAGTTGCACGCAGAGTACCGCAAGATCGTCCCGTTCATCGAGATTGACCGCGTGATGTACCCGCTCATCGCCAAGAGCATCGAATTCATCGCCAAGAATCAATTCTAAACGTTTTATCCCCATCGATCGTTAGGCGCGGCCTCATGATCGATAGGGAAGCTAAAACGATAAAAAAGTAAGATCCGTGCGGGGGACGGCAAGGGTGTCCATGACGGGCGCGCTTGCTCTCCCCCGCACTTTTTTTTATTGGTATCATCATTATTTATATTATACGAAGACAATGAGAACGATATACACCAACATCGCCCAACTCTGTGGCATCACCCACGGAGAGCTGCGCAAAGCGGGACAGGAGATGGCCCGCGTAGAGACGATGACAGACGCATGGATTGCCGTCGAGGACGACAAAATCTTGGATTTCGGCACGGGAAGCGTGCCTGCGGAGCTGACGCAGGGCGCAAAGGTCATCGACACCAAGGGCGCCTTCGTCATGCCGCGCTTCTGCGACAGCCATACCCACCTGGTCTGGGCAGGCAGCCGTGAGCAGGAGTTTGAGGACAAACTCCAGGGATTGTCCTACGCCGAGATTGCCGCCCGCGGCGGTGGCATCCTCAATTCTGCCGACCGTCTCCACGAGACGAGCGAGGAGGACCTCTTCGAGCAGACCATGCGCCGTGCCGAGGAAATCTGGCAGAAAGGCACAGGATGCGTGGAAATCAAGTCTGGCTACGGACTGACGACCGAGGACGAACTGAAGATCCTGCGTGTCGCCCAGCGCGTAAAGGCCCATTCGCCACTCCGCATCGTGACCACCTTCCTCGGTGCCCATGCCGTCGGCCGAGCCTACAAGGGACGCCAGTCAGAATATGTCGATCTCGTCATCAACGAGATGATGCCCCGTGTGGCTGCCGAGGGACTGGCCGACTTTGTGGACGTGTTCTGCGACGAGGGTTTCTTCACGCCAGAGGAGACCGACCGCATCCTCGAGGCTGGCGAGAAGTATGGCATGAAGGGTAAGATCCACGCCGACGAGCTGGCCTTCTCGGGTGGATCCCGTGTCGCCATCGCCCATGGCGCACTCTCTGCCGACCACTTGGAGGCACTACCCGAGGAAGGCATAGAGCAGTTCCGTGGTGCCGTCACCATGCCCACTGGCCTGCCGGGCACGTCCTTCTTCCTTAATATGCGGTTTGCCCCGGCCCGTGGTTTCATCGACGCTGGCCTGCCCATCGCCCTCGCCTCCGACTACAACCCAGGCTCCACGCCGTCGGGCGACATGAAGTTTGTCTGGTCTCTGGCCTGCACGAAGATGCGTCTCACCCCCGAAGAGGCTTTCAATGCCATCACCCTCAACTCCGCCGCTGCCATGGGCCTGTCCGCGGAGTATGGTAGTGTGGAGCGTGGCAAGCACGCCTCCCTCCTCTTCCTGCGCGACGTTCCCTCGTTGGCATGGCTTCCGTACCAATACACCACACCGCTGCGCCACGCTACATTTTAAGGCCAAGCGCTTCAACGTCCGCAAAGAGACCACACACCGTTGCACGTAGCAGGGTAGTGGAGACTTTATACGATAGACAAAGCCACATTCGCAAGGGAGAAACCCGTTGGAATGTGGCTTTTTGCATCCCCATCGGGATGCTGCAAAACACTAATCAAACACAAAAAAGCTTGTGTGAGGAATGGCTGGCGACCGTGAAGGCAGAAGCTATGGTCAGCATCTCCATCTCCTGCGGTAGCCTACCTTAGTATATCTTTGAAGGCGAGGTTGGCCAGCAGGGCTGTCGATTGACTGAGCATGCGGATAAACTCCTGGGCCGACGACTTCATATAGGAGTCGCGCAGCAAGTGCACACAACCGTCCATCTCGTTGCCCTCCGCATCGATAGGGATAGCCTTCATACCTGGCTGGGTGAGCGTGGTGGATTCCGATAAGATGGAGACAAGCGAACTGCGGCTCAGCAAGTCAAAGATGATATTGACATTGTTGACCTCCACCATGATTTTGAAGTTGTTGTCGCGCCCCTCCAGCAGATGTTCAAATGCGTTGCGTGCCTGCAACCCCTTGTAGGGCAGGATGAGATCATAGCGTTCAAGGTCAGCGAGGGTGACGCTCTGCTGCCTTGCCAGCGGGTGGTGATCATTGACGATGGCCGCCAGGCGATTGCTGAAAATCGCTCTGCTGTCTATCACCTTGTCCCGTTTCAGCGGCTTGAAGGCCAGCACAAGGTCCAGTTCACGCTTCTTCAGTCCGTCCATCAGTTCCTGCATGGAACGATAGACGATGTTGAGCCTGACGTGGGGATAGGCGTGGATAAACGCGATGAGCGTCTCGGCCATAATGTTGCTGAAGGAGAATGTCACTCCGATGTTGAGTTCTCCAGCCAGCATCTCGCGCAGGTCGTTCATGTGGTCCGCACAAGCCCCGGCCGCATTGACCGTCTTTTGGGCGTAGGGCAACAGTTCTTTTCCCGCCTCCGTGAGATACACCTCGTGGGAATTGCGCTCAAAGAGCGGCATTCCTATCTCCTGCTCCAGATGGGAAATCTGCTGCGATAGGGTACTCTGCGTGACGTAGAGCTTCCGCGACGCCTTGGAGAAATTGAGCGTTTCGGCCACCTGGAGGAAATATTTCAATTGTCTGATTTCCATTCTTATCGGTCTAAATCCGTTTGCAAAGATACTACAAGAGTTTCTATTCGTGCGTATCGCGGGCATGATTTTTTTCCTTTCTTGTCCTTCTGTGTGCCCCCTGTCTCACTCCCACGGCATGGGGCGTGACAAACTCTCCGTTACGCTTTTTTCGTTCCACGAGCATGGCGAGCAACTTCCGCTTGCGTGTATCCTCGATGAAACGGCGGAAAAAGAGATTGGGCACAGCCACGCCGAGGGCGATGCAGATGATAGCCAGCGAAGCTTTGATGGCATTGTTCATACCCACCGTGACTTCACCGACGACACCGTGCATCTCGATGAAAGCGAAGAGGGCGCGATACATCAGCACACCCGGAATCATCGGGATGACACTCGGGATGGTGATACACTGATGGGGCACATGGAACCAGTGGCGCGCCTTGATGACAACGATACTCACCGTCGTGGCTCCCGCCAGCGACCCGATGGTCAGTCCCATGTCCAGGCCGAGGTTGCCATTGCTCGGACCGAGGTTGATAAAGTTGCGCACACACACGGCGATGATACCACCCACGGCCACGACGGGCAGCAGGCGTCGCGGGATGTTGAAGATGGTGGAGAATCCCATGGCCGACACGGCGGCGGCAATGGCATACTCCCAATACTCATGATGGGGCGTCATAGTGAGCGTCTTGGCAAAATTGTCAATGCCGCAGACCTTGATGGCAAAGGCGATGCCGAAAGCCATGGCCAGCACCATGAGCAGCGTATTGACGGCACGGATGAATCCGGTCTCGATATAGCCGTCGAGCATGTCGCTCACGAAGTTGATGAGCGGCACACCTGGTACGATGAATAGCGCGCACGCCATCAGTGGGTGCCATGGCGTAGTGGAGATCATCCACGACGGCATGCCCGCCATCATCGCTGGATCAGTAGAAAGGAGTGCTGTCGCCCAAGCCAGCAGCGTGGCCACGAAGGCCGAGATGCCGATGGCGACGTAGTTGTTGCAACCCATCGTGGGGAGAAACATCCGCAGGCGGAAACCCAGGATGGCCGCCAGGGAGCAATAAAAGAATGCGGTCCAATCGCAGCCAAACTGGATGCAGAAGCCACCGCAGGCAAAGCCGCCACCTATCGCCACCTGCCAGGGGGTGAAGCCACGTGGCGCATCGTGGATGTCGTCGAGGGCCTTCTCATACTGCACGAGCGAGAAGTCCTCGCGGATGGCCGTCCAGGTGAGGCGGCTCACCTTGGCGATGGTGGCCAGACTGATGCCGTGACGCTCGCAGCGCTGAAACTTCGTAAACGAGTGGAGCTCATCGCTGTAGTTGACCATGAGCACGTTCCAGTTGACATAGAGGTGTATGTAGCGCTCGTCCAGTCCCAGGAAGGCCATCGCGCGCTTCATCGTCCGCAGGATGCGCGAGGTGTCGGCCGCACTCTCCATGAGCAGGCTCCCTGTGCGTAGCAGCAGGTCGAGCTTGTGGCAGAGTTCCGTTTCGGCCACTCCGCGCCGCCGCCTCGGCTCTTCTACTGCCGAGGGGCGCACAGAAGGATTCTCTGTTTTGACGTTTCTCATTCGCTTATCCGAATACAAAGATCAGTATCTGAATCGTGACGATGCGCAGGAACATGGCGAAGGGATAGACCGTGGCGTAGCCCACGGCGGGCGCGTCAGCAGAGGTCTGCTCGCGAACGTAGGCCAAGGCTGCCGGATTGGTATGGGCACCAGCGAGCACACCGAGCATCGTGTAGTAGTTGATGTGGAAGACGTAGCGGCCTATCAAACCACCAACCAGGATAGGCACCATCGTGATGGCGGCACCATAGGCAATCCACTGCGCGCCCTCACCCGTGGCAAGGGTTTGTACAAAGGGCGATCCCGTGCCCAGTCCGACACAAGCCAGGAAGATGCAGATACCCACCTCACGCAACATCAAGTTGGCCGAGATCGTATTATAGGTCACGAGGTTATATTTCGGGCCGAAGAAACCGATGAGGATGGCCACCACCAGCGGGCCGCCGGTGAGTCCCAGTCGCAGGCTCTCGTTGATACCGGGAAGGAAGAAGGGGATGTTGGCCACGATACAACCGAGCATGATACCAAGGAAAATAGGGATGAGGTTGGGCGCGTTGAGCCGCTTCATCTGGTTGCCAAGGAGTTTCTCCGTATGGGCAATAGCAAGCTCCGTACCCACCACCGTCACACGATCACCAAGCTGCAATTTCAGATGCGGGGTAGCGATGAGGTCCACACCGTTGCGGTTCACTCGCGTGATGTTCGTGCCAAGGCTCGTGCGGATACCCATCTGACCGATGCTCTTGCCGTTGACACCCGGCTTCGTCACAAGGATGCGACGCGTGATCAGATCCTTACCAAAGGTCTCGGGCGCCACCTCTACCTTTTCGCCGACAAGGGCCACGATGGCCTCCACGGCCGTAGGATGGGCCACCACCTGGAGCAGGTCGCCCTCGTTGACTACCGTCGACCCGTTGACTACTTCACTCTTGCCACTGCCGTCGCTATGGATGATGCGCGAGATCATGAAGTCGCGTTTCAGCACTTCGTGGATCTGGCGCACCGTGTCGCCAGCCACCATTTTGTTGGTCAGGCGCACGGAGAACGTATGGAGCGTCATCTCCTTCAAGTGACCTGCGCCCATCTTGGCAGCGTCCTCCTCATCGTGTCTATCGATGCGCAGGGCATAGCGGAGGATGACAAATGAAAGGATCACACCCAGCACACCCACAGGGTAGGCGATGGCATAGCCTGTGGCGATGGATGGGGCGTCAATGTGGCGCAGGTCGCTGAACGCCTGCTGTGCCGCACCCAGTCCCGGGGTATTGGTCACGGCACCCGAGAGGATGCCGACGAGGGTCGTAGCGGATGTGCCAGAGAAGGAATAGACCACGAGGGTTGTCACAATACTCAATGCCACAACTACAATACTGAGGATATTGAGACTCTTGCCACCTCCACGGAAGGAGGAGAAGAAGCCCGGGCCCACCTCAAGGCCGATGGAATAGACGAAGAGTATCAAACCAAACTCCTTGAGGAAGTGGAGCAGATGCTCATCGATGGTGATGGGAAGGTTGCCCATCAGCAGACCGATAAACAACACCCAGGCCAGTCCGAGCGAAACTCCGCGCACCCGAACCTTGCCCAAACACAGGCCGAGCGTGATCACCAGGGCCAGAATCATCACTGAGTGGGCCACGCCTCCTCCCCACAACTCGGGGAATCCGTAAAACAACTTTTCAAGTATTTCCATTTGTACTTTCTTATTTTGATTAATTTTCTCTGCCTTGCCGCAACGCCACACCTGTCTGAAGTGGCATCCGCGATTTTCGATTGCAAAGGTATAGACAATGACGAAAGCCGTAGATCATCGGCATTTAAAAAGCGCAAATGCAGCTATAAGCATTTTCGATAAAGTGATTTATGCTTGTTTCCTTTCCGTTTTACCATTATATATCAATAGGTTACGCGCTGATTATAGGCCGTCTCACTCTATTTTTTACCACCCCATATTCCTACTGACTTTCATCTACACATCAGCCACCGCATTCTAAAAGACTGATAGCCGCATACGGATTTACTTTCTTTACTTGCAAATTCTTGATTCAAAAATCGAATGGAAACGGGTTAATTAGATGGTAAAAACGCAAAGCGGGGCACCACGATGGGTGCCCCGATAAATTTGATACATATATATATTGTGTCCAGTAAGTAGAGCCCGCAGTCGCTGCGGGTGTGCCGTTCCGCTACGGCAACTAATCGTGTTTCATATATTAATGAGGAGAAAAGGGGGAAAGTAACCCCTGTTTTGAGAAAAAAATCAAAAAAAGTTTGTTGAGATTTGGTTATGCGATTTTGTTTACTACGGTTTTGTATTGAATATCAGTAGTTTAACGGGGTTTTTCGTAAATCCTCTTTTTTATTTCGTAGATGCTTTTTTCTGCACTTTTTGTTCGTGAAGCTATCAGTTTAGGTCGTGAACAAGGGGATAGATGCAAAACGGTGGGAGACGATCCCGACTTCACAGCCGACATTCGTCATCCCACCGATGGAATGAATTTCATAAAGGGAAACAGCTTACGAGATTTTCACAAATCCCAGTAAGCGTAAAAACCCCAAACGAAGTTATACTTCCAAGGTTGTTTCCTTGAAGTCAGAATGATGAGAAACCGATCGTAGCCCCGTTGGGGACAGGGCAAGTCTTTTGATAATACTGGAATCCAAACAACAGGCAACGACGCATGCGCTGTCCATTTCACCTACTTCGCCGACTGCGCTTTGATTTCCAAAGACCTTCCAAAACATCGAGAACTGACTTCTCCGGTTCAACTGGAATTGATAGTATGGTAAACTCTTTTACCATAAGGCTGGCTCTAAAATCAGACCGATAGACCTTTCACCCTCAATGGTTTCGAAAGTCCCCGAACTAATTGTTAGAACCAGCCTTAACAAGCATTGGTTACTTGATATATACTTTCTTGACACTTCCGTCAGCATGACGGATCATATATATGTTGCCCTTGCAAGGAGCCTCGACCTTCTGGCCGCCGAGCGTATAGAACGTTGCACCCTCGCTCATCAGCCTCTGGATAGAACCGATGCTGTTAGCCTCTGCCGCAGCCTTGGCATCAGCGAGCAGCTGCTCGATAGCAGTCTTGATAGTCTCCAGGTCGATGGTGCTATTCTCGTCGAGTTCCACGGCCTCATACTGAGCTTTCAGCTCATCCTTCTTCTTGTTGATGTCATACTGGATACTGGACTCCACACCGACAAACTGTGCGGCTACAATGGCGTAGTCCTTCTCGATAGTGGCCTTCACCTCGTCGAGGCGAGTCTGTACAGCGGCAATTTCGTCGCTCAAACGCACATAGGCGGCCTCATTGGCTACGAGCTTCGCATTGGCAGCCTTCGCATCAGCGAGGAGCTGCTCGACAGCAGCCTTGATGGCCTCCAAGTCGATGGTGCTGTTCTCGTCGAGCTCCACGGCCTCATACTGAGCCTGCAGCTCTGCCTTCTTCTGGTCGATAGCGGCCTGGACTGCGGCCTCGGCATCAGCAAACTGTGCGGCTACATTGGCATAGTCCTTCTCGATGGTGGCCTTCACCTCGTCGAGGCGAGCCTGCACAGCAGCAATCTCGTCGCTCAGACGCACATAGGCAAGCTCATTGGCTACGAGCTTCGCATTGCCGAGCTTCGCATTGGCGAGAAGCTGCTCGACAGCAGCCTTGATGGCCTCCAAGTCGATGGTGCTATTCTCGTCGAGCTCCACGGCCTCATACTGAGCCTGCAGCTCTGCCTTCTTCTGGTCGATATCGGCCTGGATAGCGGCCTCGGCATCAGCAAACTGTGCGGCTACATTGGCATAGTCCTTCTCGATGGTGGCCTTCACCTCGTCAAAACGAGCCTGCACGGCGGCAATCTCCTCTGTCAAACGCACATAGGCGGCCTCATTGGCTACGAGCTTCGCATTGGCAGCCTTCGCATCGGCGAGGAGCTGCTCGACAGCAGCCTTGATGGCCGCCAAGTCGATGGTGCTATTCTCGCTGAGTTTCACGGCCTCATACTGAGCCTGCAGCTCTGCCTTCTTCTGGTCGATATCGCCCTGGATAGCAGCCTCGGCATCAGCAAACTGTGCGGCTACGTTGGCATAGTCCTTCTCGATGGTAGTCTTCACCTCGTCAAAACGGGCCTGCACAGCAGCGACCTCCTCGGTCAAACGCACATAAGCAGCCTCGTTGGCAAGCTTCTTCAGATGCTCTGCCTGGGCGGCAGCAGCATCCTCCAGATATTTGGCGATGGCCTCATTGACACCCTTCACGGCCTCGGCGTCCAGCGTAGAAGTTTCCGTGAGCGCACAGTCGGCGTTCTTGGCATCAAGGTCTGACTGGATGGCATTGATCAAGCTCTGAATGGTCTCCACCGTCTCAGCGTAGTTTCCGGCCACATCCGGGCACTCCTCGGCCACCTTTGCCTTGGCGTCGTCGAGAGCCTTCTGCAGGGTAGCCACTTCCTCGGTAAGGCGCGCATAGGCAGCCTCGTTGATGGGCTTAAGACTCGTCACTGTGACATGAGCGTCCGTGATGTCGAGTGAGTACTCCGTCGTCTCATTGGCAGCGAGTACATTGGAAAACACGATGGCTGAGGTCTCGTTTGTCGCAAAGTCCGGGTCGGCCACGACATTGAACGAGAAGATCACACCATCGCCATCCTTGTAAGGCTGGATCTTGTCGATAGGCAAAGAAGAGAGTGCGACGCGCACGATGCCATTCTTCTCTCCGGAAGAGATGGCGAAATTGCTTGACAAGCGCTCACTATACTGGAAATTCATTTTCCCGTTGCTCTTCTTCTCGATATGCAATCCCTCAGGCAGCGTGATGTCGGCCTGAAGGCCACAGAAATAAATATCGTTCTTCAGCACAACGTCCACCTTGTGGGTACCGCCAGGCTTGATAGAGAACGCCTGCTCGCCCGTGCAAAGACTTCCCACCATCGGCGTGATAGCCTGATAGGTGGGACAGTCGATAAGCACCTTTTTGCCCTGACGGTTGCCTCCACTGCAAGTGGAGAACCAAATCTGTGCATTATCGGCAGCAGAGAAGGTGGACTTTGCTCGAATCTGGAACGTACCCAGCGCACCCTCAGCTCCCTCTATGGGAGTGAAATCCTTGGTAAGGAGGGCAATGCGCCACTTCGCATCAGGCTGCTGGATCATCGTGGCAATGAAGCATTCACGGTCTATGCGCTCCTCGTTGATTTTGAAGCTACCCGGGACAATCTCGACCTGCGGGGACGTGAAGTCCATATCAAACTGCATCGCATAGATCACCTCGTCATTGACGAGGTTCACAGTGATCTCTTTCGTCTCGCCCGGCTTGATGGCAATGGGACCACCGTCGTTGAGCACAAGTCGGTTGCCAGCAAGGACAGAGAGCGTCCCGCTTATGGCCAAGACCATCATCAAGGCCATTCTTTTGAAACTTGTTGTAATCTTAAACATAACTATTTACGTTTAGAAGATGTATGTTGTCGTTGTTGTTATCAAAAATAGGCGCGGCTGTCACATACGTGGCAACCACGCCCTCGTAATTGAGAAAAAATTACCGATGTATATGATTATTTACCAGTAACCTTCTGGGTCTTGCCGTTGGCGTTGCGGACAATGTTGATGCCCTGCTTCACCTTATCCAGCAACTGACCGCCCACAGTATAGATCTTCTGCTTCAGGCTGCCCTCGGCCTCCATGCCGCTGATGCCGGTCGCATCACTGCCCGTGATGTACGTCTCACGGCCGTTGGCCTCGGCAAAGATAACCTTGTCGAGCGCCACCTTGTCGATGCTGCCGCCCTGCACGTCGAGGTAGAGGATGGCGGAACCATTGGTGAAGCAGTTGTTCTCTATCGTAGAGATGACCACGCGGTGCACGCCGTCGATGTCCTTGGAGTAGAGTGCGTGGCCGTTGGCACGGTTGCCCACGCTCTCACCCACCACCGTCATGCCTGCGGGCAGGATGATGTCCATCTGGCAAGCCACATAGTCCTTGCGGTTTTCGAGATTGATAGCGATGCGCTGTACGCCGTTGTTGTCTTCTGCCGAGACGGTGAGGTTTTCGGATCCCACCATCGGAGCGTTCAGACTGCCACCCAGCGACGGCCAGAGACCATTGGTCACCTTGGCTGCAATGAGGGTCACATCAGCGATGGAGATCTTGCCGTCGCGGTTGACGTCGGCAGCGGCAAATACCTTGCCACCCTCCAGGGTCTCCGGATCGAGCAAAGCGTTGAGCACGGCGAGGTAGTCGTCGGTCAGGACAACGCCGTCCTCGGTGACGTCGCCGAGCACATACGTATTCTCCTCGATGGAAGTTCTGAGAGCATTCATCGACTCGACCAAAGACTCAGACGTAGCAGCGACCAACTTCACGCCATACTCCTCGTCCTTCGAATAGTTGATCTCCTTTTGCCAAGCCTCGCTACCATCAGGATTCAGCCATGCATTTCCGTTGATGTCCTTCGTGGGAAGGATACGGTCCCAGCCGTGGAAATCGAGATAATTGTCGAAGTTTTGCTTAGCGAGCTTCAAGTTATCAAACTGTTCGCGCAACGCACCGTCCTCGTCATAGATCTTCGTTCCAGACTTATAGAACGAATTCTGCATGGCGTTGTAAGCGCCCCACACATTGTTCCTATACACTTGATATGTCTCATTATAAGCTCCAAACACCTCTGCCATTGCAAGCTTCGCATAGGCATCGTAAAGGCAACCATCCTTGTACGACTCCACCTGACTGTCGGTCAGAATGGCCGACACAGGGCCTTCCTCCAGCGTCTTGGCAGCCTGCTCAAGGACGCCGCTGACCTCCTCGGCCTTCTCACTGGCCACATTGAAGAACAGCTTCTCGTAGTTCTCCATGTAGGACTTGCCGCTCTCAAACACGAAGAAGTCACCCTCAATCTCTACCCCTGATGACATTTCAAGCACATTGGAGCTATGCTGGTAAGACGCTATCAGTTCCTTCACCCTGCTCTGCTCAGCCACCAGAGCGTCATAGGCATTCTGAAGGTCCTTCATTGCCTTGGCGTGGGCAACATAGGGTTTGTTGGCCTCGATGATATCCATACTGGTAGCACCCATGCGGTCTATCAACACGTTGAGGAGATGAATAACCTTCGTCTTGTAGGTCACGATCTCGTCGCCATAAGAGGTGATGAGGTTCTTCACGCCATCGAGTTCGTTGCGGCAAGCATCCAGTGCAGACTTGTACTCCACCTTCACGGGCGTATATACTCCGTTGTAGGTAATGTTGACATTACTGTAGGACGACTCGGCCTGCGATACCAGCATCTCCAAACTGTTGGCTACGCCCTCGATCAACTCGGCATTCACGAGCTTGATGAGACCCATGCGAGCCTGCGCCACCTTCTTCTCCAGAGCCAGCAGTCCAGCGTCTTTCTTCGCCTCTGCCGGGGTAGCATTTTCGACAAACTCCTTGAGCAGATCGTCAAGTTCCTTGGCGAGGTTCTTGCAGTGCTCGTCATAGTATGCCTTGACCTCGTCGGCTGCGGCTCCCGTGAGATTATCCAAAGCCTCGCGCTTCTGGGTCTCGATGGCAACAATGTCGGCCTTGATTGCATCGACCTCGGCCTGGTTGGCTGCATTATAGATACCGTCGATGCTGAGAATCTTGATGCTATGGCAGTCGTACCACTGCTTGTCCTCGCCGATGATCAGTCCATAGACACGCTTGCTCATCTCCTGCGAGGCGTTCTGGCGTGTGAGGTCAGCCTGCCAACGCTTCACCTGATTAAATGCTGAAGCGATGTTGGCCTCGATGCGGCTGCTTGCCACATTGAATGCACCATAATAGTCCTGCGCAGCCTTGATGCGCTCCGTGACGGTATTGTAGTCGATGGTCAGCTGGTCGAAGTTCTTGATATTGGTATCGTATGCGTCAGCCTTGGCCTTGGCGCTGGTATAGACAGCACCTGCCTCTGCGTAGAACGCATCGATATAGCGCTGCAGGTCAGCGATCTTGCCCGTGAATGTGCCGTCGGCAGCCCTGGCAGCCAATTCCGTGGCCGGAGTGAGGTATTTGGCGACGCGGTCCTTGTAAGACTTGAGATCGTCATCCTTGCCCTCATAGGCGAAGCCTTCCAGGGCGGCAAGCCACTTCTCGTTGTCGGCCTTGGCACCAGCGTAGCGGTTGTCGCCCTCTGTCAGCGTGCCGTCCACACCGACATAGACACCCTCGTAAAGGGCTTTCCACTCGTTCTGTGCAGCCTGTTCCAGGTCTGCGACGAGCAGGTTGGGCACCATGCCAAAGAAGTTCCAGTCGTTATCGAGGTTGCTCACGAGCAACTGCGACTTCTTGTAGTCGTCGGCACTGACTCTGTCATAGAACTCCTGCACGTTCGCAAAGGCGTTGTCGCGCACGTTCTTGTCGTAGGAAGCCACCTTCTCCTTGGCAGGAGCGAGCTGGTTGTCGTTGAGGTTGGCCAGCATCTCCTCCAACTTGGCTCTCACGGCCGTATTGACAGCCAAGTCGAGCTCCTTCTTGTAAGCCTCGATCTGATCCGTGTACTCCTGAGCCTTCTTGGCGTTGGCCTCGGCGATATCCCAAAGAGCGGGCGACGTGGTCTCCGCGTAGGTGGCAGCAGCATCGTCCTTCAAGTCCTTGATGAGGGCGGCATACTTATAGATGTTCTCCTGGGCAGCAATGATGCTCTCCACATTGACCAGCTCCTTGAGCTCCTCCGTAGAAATATTCTGGTAGCCAGCAATCTGGGCAGTTCCCTCACCATACTTGTCCTCCGTCTCCTGCACCTTGGCACAGAAAGTATTGTAACGGGTGAGGTTGTCTCCAGCAATGACAGCGTTGTAGTCGCTATTGCCCTCGATGAAGGCCTTCAAGCCGTCGAGTTCGAGCTTGATGGAACGGTAAGCCTCGCTGACCATCGAGTTGTTGGTGGTGGTCAGACCCTCGGCATAGTACTTCTCCACCAGCGCCTTCTGCTCCTTGATGCGCTTCAGGAGATCGCCGAGCTGAATGAGATAGGGCTTCAGCGTCTCAGGACGAAGATCGGAAGCGTTGAACAAACCGTTCACCTCGTCCCAAAGGGTCTGGCACTTGTTACCTTCGTCCACCTGAGTATAATAGTTGGTTTTGTCATTATAAGCCTGCTTGGGAAGCATCTTGAGCACGTTGGAAAGATCCGTCATGCGTCTGACAATCTCCGTATTGAGCACTGGCTCATACTTATATGTGTAGCTATTATACTTTAAAGTTCCTGTCCAGGCTTTACCTGCCTTGTAGGCATCCTCGATGGCCTGCTTTATAGCCTCGCGCTCCTTGAAGTGCACGCCGTCGGGATAGGCGAGCAGTCCGCGGTAATAGTCTGCGTTGGTACCATCCGTCTTTTGGTTGATACGCGTCCTCACCGCATCGAAAGCACTGACGAAGCCATAGTGCGTGGAATAGTCTTCTCTCGCGTAATAGCCAGAGCCATAGGTATAGTTCCAAATATCTATCTTCTGTCCGTCAAAGTTTTCCTTCAGCTTCTGGTAGGCATTGTAGTTGGCCGTAGAGTCGGTGGCCATTGCCTTGAGCGCATTGGCCTCCAGCTGCAAGTCTCTGAGACGACTGGTGATACCCTTGACGACATGGCCCTCGGCATCATAGCTATCCTTGCATGATTCCTGAAGGATCTCGTTGGCGCGCGCCGTAGCAGCCTCCGCCTTGAGTGCGTCGAGCTTGGTGGTCGTAGCCTGGATCTGTGGGTCGATGCTCTCGCCGGGGATAACGAATGCGTTCTTTGCCTCCGTCAGCGTGCGGCTGACCAGCTCAGCACCCGTCGCGTAATAATAAGACTGATATCCGATGAAGTCGGTATATGCTTGGTTCTCCGCATTGACATGTGCTTTTTGTTCGTCCACACGCCCCAGCAACTCGCTCAGAGCGTCGTTGATGGCGTCAACGTCACCCTTGATGACGCTCAACAAGGACATAGCCTCTACTGCGTTGTCCTCGGTGATGTCGTCCTTGGTGGCTGCTACAGCCTGAATCTTGGCCTTCTGCGTGTTGGTGCTGGCCTCGATATCATTGAGATCCTGGAGCAACTCGTCATACTTCAGTCCGAGGTTGTCCTCCGTCCACGTCACATTGTAATACTCATAGGGCACGCCCTTGTACTTGTCGATGTCGGCCTTGATGGCGTCAACGATTTTGCTGGCAGCATCATACATCGCCTTGGCTGCCTCTATCTTGGCAGTCTTGTCGGAATTGACCTTGTCATCGCGGAAGGCAGCATTGAGGGCCTGGGCGTCGGTGAGGATGGTCTCCTTGAGTTGCACGGCCAGCAAAGCGGCAAGAAGGTCGGCATCGAGCTTCTCCTTGGCACCACTGAAGTTGCCTGCCACACGGTCGATCTCTGTCTGAAGCTTGGTGATGCGCTCTCCGTAGGTCTTGCCTGTGACCTCCGTGGCCGGAGTGGCAACGACGAGCGTCTTCGGGCCGACGGTCCCACGCAGCGTGGTCAGTGCGGCCTCGTAGTCCTTGATGGCGGTGCTCACCACATCGTAGCGGTCCAGGGCAGCCGTGGCGTCATCCTGATATTTGCCGATGGCCATAGCAGCAGCGTCTATCTGACTCTGGAAGTCCCCGCGCACCGTCTCGGTCAGCATCTTCTCCTGATAGCTCTTCTCTACGGCGGCCTTGATCTGGTCGATGGTCTTCTGCAGGTCGGCAGCCGTCTTCTGGAAGTGGGCAGCCACATCATACGTATCTTTCTCGTCGGCTGGCTTCATCTTGGCCACAGCAGCCTTGGCGTCGTCGAGTTGCTTCTGCAAGCCCGTCTCAGTGCCCAGCGCCTTGAGCAACTTCTGATAGTTCTCGTAGTTCTGAATGATGGCACCAGCATCGCTACGCAAGCTGCTGATCTTGGCCTGGATGGCATCGCGGTCGGCATCATAGCTGGCCGTGCGGATATTGTGGGGTGCCTTGTAGTCCTTGGCCACCTTGCCCTTGAGGGCATTGATAGCGGTACGGATCTCCTTGACGCGATTGGCATACTTCAGGTTCACATCCTCGCTCTTCTCCAGATACAGGAAGTCGTCCTCCAGATCGGCAAGGAGCTGGTCGGCGGCTTTCTTCTTGGCCTCGGCATCGGCATGATTGGCGAGATACTTGTCCCTTATGGCATTGATTTCCAACACTTGTTTTTCCTTCAGTGTGCGGAACTTCTTCTCCTGCTCAGAAGCCTTCGTCTTGTCGGCATCGATAGTCTTGTACAGGTCGGACACCTTCTTCCATTCCTTACGCATGGCGTTGAGAGCCTCTTCGTTCCAATCGGCATAGTTGCCGTCGTCCGGCATCCGGGTGTGTATCTTCTCCTGAGCGGCGTTGAACGAGCTCAAACCATCCTGATACGTAGCACTGATATTGAGCCAAGCGTTGCCAGAAGTACCGATATTGGCCTTCAGCGTATTAAACTGCCAGCTGAAGTTTTCCGTAAACTCATCCGTTTTCAGTTCATTGGCCGCGCCTGCGTTGTACTTTTGCTTCGCCAGCGTACCGAAGTCTTCAATATCTTTCTTTATCTTGTCATAGTCAGCCTGATAGGTATCCTTCATGGCCTTATCCGTATAATACCAAGTCCAGTAGAAACCGTCAAACTGACGCTTTGCATCCGTATAGGCATCCCATGCACTCTTGTAGGAGTTCTCGTTGACGTTGGCTTTCTCTACGACATCGGCAAGGGCACCAATACCATCGGTCAGTGCACGAAGTTCGGGGCTGTTCTCTCCCTGCCAAAGGTGATTCTTCACATAGACTTCATAATCACCCTTCTCAATGATGTCGAGCTGGCTGGCATAGTCGGCCACCTGCATCTCCAGGCTGGGCTTTCCGTCCTTGCCCTTTTTCCAGGCATCGGTCGTACGGAAATAGTCGCTGGTACCGCTGACGATCTCGCCGAGCTGCGCACTGAGCTCCTTCACCGGAGCAGCGAAGTCGAAGAGCAAGGTAAACTTGACACCAGAGAACTTGAATTCGCCCGGGGTCACGGCACGAACCTTGACTTTTACTTTCGCTGGCGCGGCACCATCGATAGTAAAAGCGACGCCGGGGGCATACTCCTTGCCCTTATAGACAGCGACAATCTTGGCATTGTCGGTAAACGTAGCAGGCTGCAGCATGTACTTGCCAGGAGCCAGTTCTTTCTCGATGGAAACTTCCTTTCCTGTGGAGACGGTCACGGAACCGTCTTCCGATACGGTCAAATCATCTCCCGTCCATGCGGTCTTGTCGATCACAACATCAGCGTCGGCCAATGCTGCAACGGGTGCGCCTGTGATGGCGAGGAGAGAAATCAGTACATCTTTTCTCATAATCTTATTTAATTGTACAAATTAATTATTTTCTTTTCTGTTGCTCTTCCCGTATATATAATAAGGTAAAGAGACGTTGATGGACCACTTTTTGTCAGTGTAATCGTGTACAAAATTATACATAATCCATGGAGCCATACGAAATCACAATGGCCCTTTTCGTGAACCATCGTGATTTTTTCGTGAATGAAAATACGCCACAAAGGGTGTCTCACATCTCACACTATGGGAAATGTCCATTCAATCCACGGATGGGGGGGGTAAATCCACACCCCTTTCCTTCATCAGGATCGAGGTCAGGGTCGTCGGGCTCATCCGACGGCAGCATCGCATAAGAGCTACGCGCGTCCTGCATCAAGCTTTTGAGCGCAGGTTTCGATACATTGAGTACGACCACCTGCCCATTGGAGTCGTAGAGCGACACCGTCTGCTTGAGGGCATTCATGTGGAAGACCCGGTTCTTATTGATGATGTATTTCCGGCCCATCCTGACCAAATTGTTGTGGTCTGGAAACCTCGTCCGAATCTCCCGTTCTATCTCCCCGAGGCAGAAGGGCACCATGATCTTGTTGCCATACAGATTGTGTATTTCCGTGTAGTGGTCATCAGCCTCAAACAGCAAAGCGTCATCAAGATTGAGCATATAAATCTCACCACAGAGGATGAGACACATATTGCTTTTGTGTTCCATTTCGTTTACGTTGTTTATTTGTTAGTATCTACTAGATGGTAGTATCTCCTAGTTGTTAATGTTCGTTTTGGTAAGGAAGTAACTCCGTCCCACTGCAAAAATAGAGAAATTCTTACTGCCAAATCTATCATCCCATTCTGTTTTTCGTGAACCACGCGCTTTCCTTCGTGAACGAACGCATAATAGCTTTCCCATCGTGAAAACATCTACTTAATTCGTGAATATAGTCCGAGGCTGGTTTGCAAGGATCCAATGACTGTTGGAATAGGTGGTTTTGAGACGCAAGAGGGATTTTATGTGAAAAAGTGCGACGAAAATCGGTGGTTATTTTCCTAAATTGTCCTAAAAGATTGTTTGAACGTCTGCGCACACAATCTCCCGTTACATGGGGGATTCGAGGCGATTTTAGGGTAGGGTAGCGGTTTTTTGCAGAATGTGAAGAAATATTAACGGGCTGGTTTTCAGCCCTATTTTTTACTACCTTTGCATCACGAACATGAAACGAAGGCGCTGCAGGAGCGGTTTTCCTGGATAGAAACGCGCCATGGTGGACACCCCCTTTTGTCGGGTTTTCGGCCAAGTTTCAAAACCTTATTTTATGAAGCAATATAGAAAAGAGACCAAATTAGAGAGCATTGTCTATCAAGTCATCATCACGCTCACCCTCATTGCGCTGCCCGTCTTCGGCCATGCTGCCACGACGGAGCAAGCACTACCCGCCGAGGTAACGGAGACAGCGGGCGATGGAGACGGATTTGACTGGAACAAGCTCATCGATGCCATCGCCCATTTCGAGAGCAAGGGCAACGCTCGCGCCGTAAACGGACAGTATGTGGGCCTGCTGCAGATCTCGCCGGTGCTGGTCCGCGAATGCAACAACATCCTCAAGGCGCGCGGAGAAAGCAAGCGCTACACCCTCAAGGACCGCTACAACGCGGAGAAGTCGCGCGAGATGTTCGCCATCATCCAGTCGCACCACAACCCGTCCAACTCCATCGAGCGCGCCATCCGAATCTGGAAAGGTGGCATCGGATACAGCATCCGCAAAACACAAAACTACGTCAACCGCGTGCTTGAGCGCATGGGACTGTAGGCCGCCACTTGTTCTTCGTTGATAGGGTTGAGGGGGATCGCCTATGATTGTTGCGATCCATCCACGGCAAAGAATAACCGCTAAAAATGTGGCGGATTAGGAGGAACTAGAAGAAAGATGAAGCGTCGGTGTTCATTTTTTTACTATTTTTGTTAGGTTTTTGCGCAGAAAATATTACTTTTGCATCCGAAACATGGTCTTTCGGACACGCCTTGCGCACTCGTCGGCCTCCGTTTCGCCCCCAACGGGGGGACAACCCAGTTTGTTATCAATGAAAATTCAAAAAATGATCAACTACCGTATCCGTTCCATACGGATGCTTTTTGTCATACTTATGACCCTCGCTGCGGGTGCCCAGATGGCGCATGCAGCCAAGGGCGGACGCTCCGACTTCTACCAAAAATATATGTCGCGACCATCCGAGGAGCTGATACGCATCGGTAAGGACTACCGCCTCAGGAAGAACAAGCCCGACTCGGCACTGCTCTTCTTCACCATCGTGGCAGGACGCTACACGCCCAACATGAGTGCAGAGGAGAAGAGAGAGGTGGTGGAGGCACTGAACATGAACTACTTCATCTACAGCTTCACCTATCTCAACTATCCCAAGGCTTACGAGAACCTGCTCCGCGCCCACACCATCTCGAAAGAACTGGGCGAGACAAGTGCCGCACTCTACTTCAACCTCGGTTCCATGTACCAACTTGTAGCAGGACAGGGAAGACAGTGGAAACTCTACAGCAAGGCCCTGGACTGCTACCGGAAGGGTGTGCGCCTGGCCCTGGCGAAGAAGGATATGCCCACCGCCGACATGGCTTTCACCAACATGACGACGCTCGCCGATGTGGTGGGAGAGTTTGCCAACACGAAGAAGGAGTGGGACCTGTATCGCAAGGCACACACGAAACGCAACACGGAGCACTACAAGTATAACATCACCCTCTACGAAGGCACAAGACTGAAGATAGCGGGACAGCTTCAGAAGGCTGCCGAGGCCTACGGCCGGCTCATCGACATCGTGCCCGATACGGAGCGCAACTGCCGCCGCTGCGCATTGGCATTTGTGGAGGCCGCGGAGGTGCAACGACTCTTGCACCACTTCGACCAAGGACTGGCCCTCGTGGCGGAGGCGGAGAAACTCTATGTCAAATACAAGATTGGCGACGGCATGCAGAGCGTCTATCAGACCTACGCCATCTTCTATGAGGACATGGGGCGCAAGGCCGACTACGATCGCAGCATGTACCGATACTACCAGATCAACGACTCGCTAAAGGCATACTCGCTGCCATCCAACGTGTTTAACATGGGTCTCAACGAGAAGGTGATCGAGCTCAACCAGGAGATGGACGGCATGAAGGAGCGTCAAACGCAGCACCGCATCTGGCTCATCGTGGCCGTACTGACCACGCTCTTCTTCGTCATCATCCTGCTCGTCGTGATGCGCGAGAACCGGGAGCTGCGCCGCCGCAACCTCGCTCTCTACCACCGAAGCTTGGAGGTGCTGAAGAGCGATGAAATGGCAGGAAAACAGCGAAAGACAGTCTCTGCACCCGCCGTGGAGGAGAACAATGCGGCTACGGCTTCTTCCAAATACCACCACAGTACGCTCTCCGATGCGGACAAAGACCGTATCGCACAACTCGTGCAGCAGGTCATGGAACAGACCGAGGTCATCATACAGCCCGACTTCACGGTCGAAAAACTGGCGCAAAACATCAGTACGGGACAAAAGTATGTGTCGCAGGTCATCAACGAGACCTTTGAGTGCAACTTCAACACGCTGCTCGGACGCTACCGCATCCGTGAGGCTTGCCGCCGCTTCAACGATCCGCAACGCTACGGAAGCTATACCATCGAGAGCATCGCAAGGGATCTCGGGTTTAAGTCGCGATCCAATTTTGCCACCACTTTCAAGAAGCATACGGGTCTGAATCCGTCGGAATACCTGCGCCTGGCAAAGGAGAAAAACGGACTTTAATCCAGGATTTCATCTACCTCTGCCGCCTCTTGCTATTTACGGCTATTTTTGCCCGAAAAAAGTATGTTGACTTCATTAGCTGATGAATATAACTTCAGAGGCCTACGAAGTTAACTTCATCGGCTTATGAAGTTATATTCATCGGCCTCTGAAGTTAATATGCTAAAAAGGGGTGAAAAACTGCGTCTTTTGACCCATGCAAACAGCTCGGTCTGAGGACTTGTATTTTTACCATGCAATCGCGATTATGATAAATAACAAAGCTAAGAAAGCCACCATTGTACCACAAATCGAGGCTTTCCACCATTTGCACACCAAATGCACACGATGGAATGATGGGAAAATGAGATATTTATCGTACATTTGCAGATGTAAATCAGTAATTATTCATTTTCAACCTTATTACAACAATGATGAACAACGAATTGATCCCCACTCCGATGATGTCTTTCGGAGAGTCTGTCAAGACATGTTTCCAGAAGTATGTCACCTTCAAAGGTCGCGCGCGCCGATCCGAATACTGGTGGTTCTGTCTTCTCAACTGTATTGTCAGTATAATAACCCTCGTACTCGACTATCAGATGGATACGATCAACATCGAAGTCGGCCTCGGCGCACTCTCAGGCCTTTATACGCTGATCGTCTTCCTGCCCGGTCTTGCGGTATCCGTACGCCGCCTTCACGACACAGGTCACAGCGGTTGGCTTTATCTCCTCATCATCATCCCCATCTTAGGCTCGCTGTTCTTGCTCTACTTCTTTGTCAGCGACTCTGCTCCCGAGGAGAACCGATACGGCAAGAGCCCAAAGTACGCACAGGAGACATTCTAACCTCTAATGACCGTTTTGGGTTACAGCCCAAAACGGTCGAATCGACGCTACGAAGAGTAGTAGCCCCACCCCCTGAGAATAAATCAAAAGACATTGCCATGAACAAGAAAGACCTATTCGTTTATTTACGCGGCCTGCTAACGTTTGTCATTTTCGCATCCGCCATCACCTGGTTTCATTTCCATGCAGACCAACTACTATCACCGAGGATGTCGTATATCGTCCATCTAAGCCTATCCATCGGCATTACCATTCTCCTCACAATATCTTTTCTCACTCTTTGCTGGTATCTGCTTGTTACAGTATTCAATAAAGGCCGGAAGTTGACGATGAAAACGCGACTTTTAGTGGCCTGCCTCTGCCTTGTAGGCATATTGCTCCTTCAAGACACATTTGGCATTCCTCTCGGACTGCCCGAACGAATCAGTAGAATAATAAACACCATCTTCGGCAACGGAGTATGACCCCCATCGGATTTCCTTCACCTTTCAAGACATGTATTGGACAAGTATCACAAGACTACTACATCATCTGCGGACCGAGAAGGCGCGGCTGACGATTTGGCTATTCACCAGCGGTATCACCTTTCTGCTGCTCTACTTCTTTTGGGAACCGAAGGTGAGGAGCTTTCCCAAGGAGTTGGTGCGCATTGAGCGAATGGCCGACACCCGCCCTGCTGCGGCACTGCAGGAACTAGAGCGCTACGACACCACGAAATGTATGCCCGGTGCCATCACATACTACCATTTCATCGCATTGAAGACGCGCTACCAGCTGCAACCTGCCTACCGTATCGCCCCCTCCGAACTCACCAAACTCGTCATCGACTTGGAATACCTGGACCCCACGCCGGCACAACGGGCCGACCTCTACTACTATGCGGGTAATATGGCGCTCCGAGGTAATGACATAACACAGTCGCAGGGCTATCTCTTCAAGGCATTGGCGCTCTACGAGCGGAACGGCAACACAAAGATGGTGGAGCGGTGCTACCAACAGATGGAGCGCATCCTGGAAAAACGAAAGACCATCAAGCCCACAGAACGGACGATGGACGACGCCAACAGCTATAACTTTGTAGGCGAAGAACAGCGGTTGCGAAAGGAAAAAACACGGCAGGAGTTGATCACGGGCTTTGTCACACTGCTTCTCGTAGCCCTTATTGTCGGATTCGGACGAATGACAAGGCGATGGAACCGCAGAAAGCGGGCGGAAATGAGGAAATACGCCCGCGTAGTGGTGTCGCTCAGAAGGACAGAGGAGGAGCGGGTGCTGCTGAAACAACAACTGGTAGAGCGCGAGGCACAGTTGCGGGAGATGAACGCCCAGAGCCTAATGGAGGATAAGAAACTTGGCCACATCAGGCGTTCTGACGTTTATGGGCGGTTTCATCGTGTGGCGACGAATGGGGCGACGCCAGCCTCGCTGACAACAGACGACTGGCAAAATCTGGCCGATACCATCCACGAGGAATTTCCCCGACTGAACGATGTGCTACGGTCCATCCCCCACCTGAGCGAGATGAACCACCAAATGTGCCTCCTCGTCAAGGCTGACTTCAAACCAGTGGAGATAGCCCGCATCCTTTGTCGCGACAAGAGCACCATCAACTCGGCACGCCGCCGTCTCTATGAGCGCGTCTTCGACGAGAAAGGAAGTCCCAGCCAGTGGGACGAATTCATCCGCAATATATAGGGGTCCTCAGCCGTAATACCCTCCTACCCTGTCGGGACAACTCCACCAGTCCATGGATCGGATGGACAAAAAAAGGGAACGGAATCATGCGTCACGCACCATTCCGTTCCCCACCCAAATGGGTTATCAATTAAATCAAACTATTTCGAACTTAAATTACTTCACCACTACCTTGCGGCCGCCAACCATATAGACGCCCTTGGGAAGTCCCTCCAGCGAGGTGGCGTTGCGGCGGGCAATACGACCGTCAATCGTCCACACATCCTGTGCGCCCTCCTTGAGGAGCTCGGCAGAAGAAATGCCAGCCTCGGGATCGGAAGCGTCGTAGATGTCGATCTGGTCGAGCATGAGATAGGTGTAGTTGGCGTGAGCCGTACCACGGAACTTCACGATGACGTAGCGCTCGTTGGTATAAGGCGTGAGATCGACGGTGAGGGTCTCCCATCCCGAAGTCTTCTTCTCGCTGAGCTTGAACGTCTTGACGTCGTGGTTCACACCGTCAGGTGTCTGGACGACGACCGTCAGGTCAGACTGCTCGCCATTCTCAGAATAGAGATCGAAGCGCACCACCGGCTGGTCCACACCATTGAGTGCCACCTTCGGGAGGTTGAAGCTCGTCTCGTCGCCAGCCTCCACATTGTAGTACTCGGGGAACTCGGGATCGGGAATGGTGTAGGGAGACCAGACGACACCGCCACCATCGTCGTTGGACGAGGCCTTGCCGCTGATCATCCAGGGAGAAGAGTTGCGGCGCGAAGCGTGCTGCTCGTTGCTCTCCGTCCATGCAAAGTTGTTCTGTACCGAACCACCCTCGAAGGTCTCCTTGTAGGGCTGGTTGATGGGCTTTCCTACCACGATGGCGCGGGAAGCCTCCAGTGCGCCATTGCCACCATCGGAACGGGTGAGGGCTGCCACCTGGAAGAGGCCCTGTGAGACACCGTCGTCGGCTACCGACTTGTCAGGATGCCATCCGACCAGGACGTCCGTTGCACCAGGCTGGCTCGTCGTCATGCTGTCGCCGAGGATCGGGCCATCGGGAGTCTCGAGGATCTCGTAGATGGAGACGGAGACATGGTCCGGATCGACGTAGCCGTTGTTGGCACCTACGTTGCTGACCTTGTTCCAAGAAGCCTTGATATCATTGACTGCATCGGTGAGATTCACGACCGGTGTCTTGGCCACATCGGCGCCGACGAAGACGCGCATTCTGGCCACGCGGCCCGGCTCGTTGCCGTTCTCGGAGTAGGCGATGACCTCATACTCGTGCCATCCAGACTTGTCGATGCTCTTATCGGTCCAGGTGTATTCCTTGCCTGGTTCGCCAAATTTCGTATTGGCATTGCCAATCCACATCACCGACTTGCCGTCGCGCTTGATGACGAAGTAGCCGATGCGTGAGAGCGGCGTACCATTGATGGCCTTGGTCGGCGCAGTGAAGGCGAGGTCGGCAGAGAGCTTGCCCAAACCTGCCGGCGTCACAGTGAAGTTGGAGACGGAATCGGGGGCATCCAGGGCCGCACCATTGTCGATACCGACGAAGTCGATGACGATACGTCCGCTACCAGCTTTCTCAGTATTGTCGTGGAATCCGATGTAGAAGTTACCGTCCTTGTCCGGGTTGATCTCCATGTTATAGACACGGTCGGGATCGTTGGCGATCACGTTGCTCTCCATGAGCGTGCCGGTCATGCCCTCGGGAGAGGCCGTCTGGCCATACTTCACCTCGAAGGTGTTGACATATTCAGGAGCAAGGTAGTTGCGAGCCTTCATTCTGACGTTATAGACACGGCCCGGCTTGAGATGGACGGGCGGCGTGAAGAGCCAGTCGTCGTTGCCACTCTCGTTGTTGTACGGGCCAATGACCATACGGATGCCACCAGCATTGAAGTAGCCCCAGGTCACACCGTCGCCATTGACGTCGTTGGCAGAGAAGATGTCAAACTCACTGCGCGTGTAGAAATCCGTCTCCCAGTTGGGCTCGATGGCGTCGCCAATGATGACTGCCTTGGCGTCGGCTGACTGACTTCTCATACCCTTGGCCACGGCGCGAACGGAATAGACATAGCTATGGAGCGTACCAGCACCGAGGTCGTCGGTGTAGTTGGTAGCGGTCAAACCAGTTGCCACGACGGTAGTGTCGCGTCCGACGATGCGCTCCAGGTCGTAGGTCAGGTCGCCCATCGGACCAGCATGGAGGGTCGTCGTCGGTGCGGTCCATGAGACCTTGGCCTTGTAGCCATCAGCGACAGCCTTGACATTGGTCGGTGCGAGCGGAATGTCCCAACCCATCCAGTGAGAGACATTCTCCTTGGGAGAGTCGCCATCGGCATTGCTGAGCACGACGCTGAAGGTATAGAGCTCGTTCTCCGTGGTTTTCACCTTGACGGAAACATCCTGACCCGGACGTGAGGTGCCCTCGGCAGACGGCGTGAAGGTAGCCGTCGGGCGGTTGCTCATCACCTTGTAGCGGACATCACCATGGAGGATATCGCCAGCATAGGTGGTATTAGGAATGGTAAAGGAGATGGTGGCTGTGGCACCGTCGGCCGACGGGTCGCAGGTGACACCCTCCACGGCCAAGTTGTCAGCACGCTCCGGTGCGCCGTCGTTGGCCTCGGGCTGTGCCATCACCATACCCTGCACCTGTGCGAGGGTTCCATCGAGGAGCGTGGCCTTACCCGTATTGAGGTCCACGGTGTAAAGACCACCCTGGGCCTGGTTGTCGATGCAGTACCAGTAGAAGGTATCATCGCGCTGGTCGATCTCACCCGACTGGCCGTAGTACTGACCCATGAGATTGGTCAGCGTGAGGCCCGTGGCACCCACGAGCGTCTCTTCGCCAGTAGATTTGTTGACCTTGTAAAGTTTGCCGTCCATACCGATAGCATAGAGCTGGCCTGCCTTGGTGATACCAATGGCGACGAAAGCCTGGGAGGCCGGACCAATCGTGGTGCGCTGGCAGGTCTCGTAATCGACCGTACCCCACTCCAAGGAGTTGCCGTCGGCAGAGTAGAATACACCATAGACCGTGCCGTCGGTAGCCTGGGCTGTCTCCGTGGCGGCGAGGTAGAGATAGTCCATGCCAGCGTCGAAGCTGCTGGTCTCGCCCGTAGAGAGGTCGGTGTTGCTCAGATAGAGGAACACATAACCCTCATTAACATACTGCATATTGAGGTATGCGCCGTAGAGGTGGCCGTTCTTGGCCTGCACACCGTTGGTGGCGACATTGATGGTCTCGCCCGTAGAGGCAAGGACGCTGAAAGCGACAGGCTTCTGTGCCGTCATCGTATAGTAGCCATAGGGACCGTAGGTGGTCTCATTCCAGCCTGCCTTGTAGATCAGGTTGCACCAGAACTGGGCAGCCTTGCCTGCCTTCAGCGGATCGGTGACCTCGGGAGCCTTGGCGATGAAACGCGAGGCGCTGGGCAGCTGCGGCGTGCGAACCTTCAGACGCATCTGCTGTGAGAGCAGCGGATAGACGAGGCGCGCCTCTGCCGGAGTGCGAACTACGCCCTTGGTGTCCTGTGCCAGCACGGCCGATGGAACGAGCAGTGCGGCAAGGGCTATGGGGATGAATTTCTTTTTCATATCGATAGATATTGTTGATTCTTGACTGAGTTGTGGAACGGCTGCTGAAAGACGAGAAAGGAGATGGGCGGGACGGGCGGACCACTGTCCTTCCGTCCCGCGTCAGGTCCCAAACTTATCTATATAACATCTGCTTATGAAGTCATGTTGGTCTTTCTTCGCGCGTTCCTTTTATATATATGGATCGTATTAGCGAATGATGCGCTTGCTCACCTTGCCACCCTGGCGGACGATGGTCACGCCTCCCTTGACGGGCTGGCTGAGACGACGGCCCTGCAGGTCGAAGTACTCGGCGGACTCGCAGTTCTCGGTGACACCTGCCGACTCGATGCCTACGATGTCGGCAGCCTTGATCCAGACGATGTCGGATCCGTGCTCAACGTCACCGCCGTAATAGACGCTCTGGAGACCGAGACGGTCATACTGCTGCTCGTCGAAGTAGTAGAAGAACGCCTTCGTGTCGTTGTTGGAGAAGAAGTAGTAGCCATCAGAGAAACTGTAGGGCACCTCCTTCATATCCTTCTCCAGGCCCTCATAGACGACCGGGGAGAACGTGTAGATGGTATTCTCGTCGTTGAGATACAGACGGTAGTAGAGCTTGTTGCTGTTGAGCGACTCGTTCTGCATTCCCTTCGGGATGAGGTCGAACTGCACCAGGCCTGATCCGCCATTTTCCTCAATACCCCACCAGTCGCGGAGGACGGGAGGAATCGGTGTTGACTCCTGCTCCACGAAACGCTTATAGACGGGGTCGTCATAGTTGTGGAGGAAGAAAATCTCGTTGGGACGCACGCTGAGGAGCATGGAAGTGCCCTCGTCGCTGGTCAGCGTCATATTGGTGGGGTCATAGGCGAAGCTCATCTCGCTCTGCTCCTCGTAGGAGCGGTTGAAGAACGTCACACCCGAATATTCAGAGGTCTCGGTGACGATGGAGTAGCTGGCCGGCTTCATCCAGAAGTGGTAGCACTGAAGCTCGTCGGCACCGGCATACTGCGGCTGGAAGACCACCTTGCCGTCCTTGATCTCACCCTTCATCCAAGAAGTGGTATCGCCCGGGTTCTGGACATAGAAGTCGTTGCCCACGGCTGCAGCGAGCGTCATCTGACGCACGGTGCTGATCTCCTGCGTCACGGAGTTCATCTTAGAGGTCTCCAGGGAGAAGACCTGGGGCTTCACGCCATCGGGCAGCTGAGCCGCCTTCTCGTTGAACGGCTCCATGCGGGTGAAACCGTCGCTGTAGCCGACCCACTCGCCAAGACCGTTGGTCAGGCAGAGCATGTGTGCCGGATAGCGCGTATCCTCGAAGTGATCCTCTTCCTCCATGGCGAGGACGCCGTTCTCGAGCGTGAAATATATATCGCCGTCGGGCTGGCCATTGACCGAGTCGGGAATCCATCCGTAGGTGCTTTCGTCCAGGCGCGCCATCTTGTACCATGACGCATAATAGACCTGTCCGTTGTTCTCATAGATAGGCTGCGGCGTGTGGGCCACATAGTATCCGTCCGAAACCTTGTCGAGCTTGAGCCACGACAGGGTGGAAAGGGTGTTGAACGGCTCGTAGATGTAGATGCAACCGTCGTCGCCCTCAACATAGCGGCCCACGGCATACTCGTAGGTGTCAGCCTGCACACCCGACTGCGTGTTGCGGAAGGCGAAGCCATTGCGGAGCAAACGGTTGTGATCGACACCAGCAGGCTGCTCGTAGCGGATGTAGTCCTGCAGGCCACCAGCCTTGAGCGGCATGTTGGCAGGTGTTGAGCGGAACGTACTCTGGTCTGCGGGCTGCAAGACGGCGGTCTGGGCATTGTCGCGGACAGGCGCACTTTGGGTGGTCACGGTCTGGGCGAAGAGCGGAGCCGCGGCCAAAAGTGATATAAAGGTGAAAAGTTTTCTCATAGCGAAATTGTTGAAAAGAATCTGTTTAGATATCGGTGAATGTTTCCTTGTACGAACCCGCTCCCATTGGTATCGGGAAGAAGCTCTTTGGAAGGAAGGCGGGCGGCGGATTGTCTCCGCCCGCCTTGTCCCCTTTCGGGGTGATGTATTGTTTGCGTCGTGCTGCCTTCCCTCCCGCTGGGGCGGACTGCTTGGTCCGCCCCGTTGGTGTGGAAGGGCGCGCCCATCATCATTAGGCAATCATCGGAATGGGCGCGTCCGTGCTGCAGCTACGCTGTGATAGATTTCGTACTTACTTGCGCACTACCTTGTGGCCGTTCTCGATGACGATGCCCTTGTAGTTCTTGCCGACACGCTGACCAGCGAGGTTGTAGCGCGTGAGGTTGGCGTCCTCACCATTGACCGTGGCAGCGTCGATGCCGTCGTCGGTAGTCTTGGTGAACGTCTTCTCGGCGATGTCAGACACTCCGTCGTAGCGGTAAGCGATGGCGCGAACTACAGTCGTCCGGCTGATCGTGATCGGGCTGACGTAGTAGAGCGTCTCCTCGGCGTCCTTGTCAGGATCGGAACCGTCGAGCGTGTAGTAGATCTCGTCGGCCTCATTGTCCGGAACGATGCTCACCTTGGTGCTGTTGACAAAGACATCGTCGCCCTGGATCTCCGGCGTACCTACTGAGAGGCGCAGTTTGGCCACAAACATGTCTTTCTCGCCTCTGTACCAACCACCAACATCGTGGTACTCCTTCGGATCCTCTTTCCAGTAGTAGGCGAAGCCCTTAGAGTTGTCGAGCGCGATGCGGTTGTCGCCCTCACCGGCGTAGAAGTATGCGATGCCGTCCTCGTCCGTCTCCTTGACCACCTTCACACGCTTGAGCATGATGAAGTCGCCCTTGTGCTCACCATTCTCGATCTCGTCCCAGTAGGCGGTCGTGAAGTGATAGTCGAAGTCACCGAAGTGGTTGATCACGGTGATGTCGTCCATGTTGGTCTCGCCCTCGATGTCGTAGGCCTGGAGGAAACCGTTGTTGTAGTCGATCTTCACGCGAACCGTACCGTAGTACTCATAGTTCATGGCAAGCGACTGCTTCGTGGTCCAGTGGAGAGCGCTCTCGCCGTCGCGGATGATCCAGCTCTTGCCGTAGTTGGCAGTGAAGGGAGCGATGGCGCGGTTGAGCTTCAGGATAGCATAGGGGATGTCCTTCTTGCCTGCGATGGCCTCCTCGATGGTCGTCTCCTGCCATTCGACGGCGGGACGCTTCGTGAAGGTCTTCTCCACCATCACGCTGGCGAGCTCATCGCGCTCGGCGAGGGCCTTGACAGTCGTGGTCTCGGTGATGATGAACGGCTTGGTGTAGAGCGGAGACAGCGTGGTCGGGTTGCTGCCGTCGAGCGTGTAGTGGATGGTCGTGCCCGGCTCAGAGCTCATCTTGATGGTGGTGTAGTCGGTGAAGTACTCATCACCCTCGATCGTGGGAGCTGCGGGAGCAGCATAGTGGATGAGTGCCTCGGTGACACGGGTGGTGGCGGCGCAGCCATTGACACCCGGAGCATAGTACCAGAGGTTCATGTCATACTCCTGTCCGTGCTTCAGACCGAAGTCGGCACCATTGGTGATCTCGAAGGTATAGTTGACCTGTCCGTCCTTGACCACAGCCTTATAGACACCGTTGGCAACGCTGGCGGTAAGGTTCTCGATGCGTACGAGGTCGCCAGGATAGTCGGCGATCAGAGAAGGCTGGATGGTGATGGGGCGCTGCTCGTAGCTACCGTCGTGGTTGCTGCTGAAATCGCCCTCGGTGACGGCCACGTTGACGAAGCCACCGTTGTAGTTGACGTCACCCTTGATGGTGCCGTTGAGCGTGGCGCCGATCTTGAAGCTGACGTCGGCGTTGTTGGAAGTCACGTTGATGGCCTTGTTGCCCTCGCGGATGACATAGGTGAGTGCGCCATTGACGGTCTCGCCATAGGCTACCAGTGCGTCAGTCAGGCGGATGGTGGCACCCGTCAGGCTCTGCTTGCCCTCATGGATCTGTGCGATGGTCGTCTCGCCCTCGCTCTGCTTGACGAAGGTCTTCTCGGCTACGTCGCTGCTGATGCCGTTGCGGATACCAATAGCCTTGACAACGGTAGTCTGAACGACGGAGAACGGCTTCGTGTACTGCGGAGAATCCAGACCCGGCGTGGTGCCGTCGGTGGTGTAGCGAACCTCGTCGTCCTCCTGCTCGGGCATGATGATGACCTGGGAGCGGTCGGTGAACGGCGTGGTACCCGTGATCGTCGGAGCAGCGGGCTTGTTGATGTCGGCCTTGGTGAAGGTTACCTCGGCGATCTCGCTCGGAGCGCCATTGCGCACATACATAGCCTTGACGGTCGTCGTCTCAGTGATGTTGAACGGACCTGTGTATTCGATAGACTCCGGCGTGGGGTTGGTGCCGTCGAGCGTGTAGAAGATCTGGTCGGTCAAACCCTCGGAAGTGATGGTCACCGAGGTGAAATCCAGGAACGGGTTGTCGCCGTCGATGTTCGGGGCCTTCATCGTATAGCTGCGCTTCGTGATAGTCTTTGCGGTCACTGTGCTGCTCACACCGTCCTTGACGGCGATGGCCTGCACGCGGGTCGTCTCGGTAATGGTGAACGGACCCGTATATTTGGGAGAAGCGTCCGTCGGGATACTCCAGTCGGTCGTATAGTAGATGTCAGCACCCTCCTCGGCCGTGATGGTCACGGTCGTCTGGTCGTCGAAGAAAGACTCAGAGTCGATGGTCGGCGGAGTGACGCTCACGCCACCAGCACCTGTGGTATAGACCTCGAGGGTCTTCATTCGGCACTCGGTCTCAATGGTAAGTGTGACGCTGGGATGGGCCGCTTCGGTCTGCGACTGCCAGTTCCAGTTGTTCTTGAAACCACCGATAAAATCCTGTCCAGGAACATCGGTGTAGGTGAAAGGCTCGGGGTCTCCCCACTGAATACCCGTGAACATCATAGGGATATACACGATGTCAGAGCCCGTAATTGTGATGGTTGTACCGGGCTCAAATTCCCAACATGTTGCGACGGCACCATCGGGGGTTATTGACTCCCAGGTACCCTTAGAGCGCATGAGCGTAATGCCACCTTTGGTCAGCACATTGGTCTCACTCGCGTCGGTGGTAGCAGCAAAGGAAACCTTTGAGTACTCATCGTTCTTGTTGTAGTCATACTTCTCTGCCCATATCGTCGAACAGACGAATGTAAGCAGGAGCATCCACATGAAGCGTAGCTTTTTGTTCATAATAGTTGTTGTTACTTGGTTACAGACTTAGGCTTCTCGTCCTGATTGCTGGAACGGTCGGCCCGGCCCTTATTTAATAATGTATAGGTCACTATCTTGAGGTAGGTCACACGGACTGAACTTTTTCGGGGGCTGGCGGAGGCGCGATGCTGATTCATCGCGCCTCGGTTCGCCACCCATTCAAGTAGTCTTCTAATTCATTCGTCTGTGTTTCCTATAATATTTCTTTTCGATTTTCTGTTGCAAATGTACGATATAATTTTGAATCGGACCTCCCAAAAAAGGTCTGCTGTTGCTCTAATTCCCGAAAATAGACCCTAAAACATGCGAAAATGCCCATTTCATCGTGTTTACCCCTTGTTTCTATTGCCACAATACGAACAACCACCATCACCACGGAACACACAGCGACAAATGACTCGAACAACGAGACGTGGAACTACCGGCAGCAGAAATCACCCCTCCAGACCACCTCACCCACACTCTTTAGCACATGGCAAGCTCGCAAAGACACACGATAATCCATACTGCTACACAAAGAAAGCAAATGAAAAACTTGCCTGTTCGCAATTTAAATCCTATATTTGCAGCAGAAAGAGAAAGGACATGAGAACTCGTCATGATTATATCACACTCCTACGCCAGTATGCCAAGGCCAAAGCCGAGGTATACGGTATCATGAAAATTGGCATCTTCGGATCTGTGGCACGCAACGAACAGACAGAGGATAGCGATGTGGATATTTGTGTAGAAATATCAAAGCCAGACCTTTTCACGATGGTCCACATTAAGGATGAGCTACAAGAGTTGTTTGAACGGCCAGTGGACATCGTGAGACTTAGAAGCAACATGAACCCCATACTCTTCCAACAAATCCAAAGAGACGGGATCTATGTATGACTTCAAATACTTTGTCATAACCCAAATAGTATTTCAAACAAACAACTCGCAATAAAAACGCGGGGCGTTTTTCAGAGAATTATCTGAAGAACGCCCCGCACTTGTTATCATGAGATTTTAGCGTACCACCACCTTGGAGGTCTCAGATCCCACGCGGACGAGGTACATGCCCGCGGGGAGGGCGACGCGGGTCGTGCCGGCAGGACAAAGGCGGGTAAGGACCGTCTGACCCGACAGGGTGAGGACGGTGGCCTCGGCCTCACAGGGAGCGGTGAGGACAACACCACCTGCTACGGGCAAGACTGAGACCTCTGATCCGATGACCGGACGGACGCAGGTGATCGGACCACGAACCACCATCAGATCGGAGGGTGCGGAGGCGACAATGTCCTTCAGATCGCCATGGCGGTAGCGGAGACCCGTCACGCGGTAGGCCACCTCGTGGCCCTCGCCGAAGTTGGGGTTGTTCATCACCACCGACTGGGTCTCGGCGTCGGGCGTATGGAGCGATGCGGTGACGACGCTCACGGTCTCGCCTGCCTTCAGATCCTGCGTGATGCGGATGTAGTCGATGAGGAATGGATAGTAGTTGTTGCTATAGAACGTGAGCGACTCCTTCTTGGAGCAGCACGGAAGCGTGACCGTCTCCTCGACAAATCCACCGGCGGGGAAGCGGATGCCGGCATAGCAAGCCGGACTGGCACCCTGGATGACGAGCCAGTCGTCCTCCTGTCCCCAGGCACGCACGGTGACGTTACACTCTCCGTCGTTGTTACTCAGGTCGATGACGGGTGTACTGATGGCACCCGCTATCTGGCCCTCCTGGCCCGTGGCAGCCATTCCGCCGAGCCAGCCCTCTACCCACTGCAGGCTCGAAGCCTTCCAGCCGGCAATGTGCGTGAGGTCGTCGATGGCACGATAGCCACCCGTGTATTCGCCATGCTCGATGAAACCATCGGCAATGTCGCTCTCCTTGAACTCCGACTTCACGAGCGAGAAGTCCTCATAGAGCATCTCGAAGCCCAGCGTGTCCTCGGCGAGGGTGTTCTTCTGCACCTGCTCCACACGGTACATATCCACCTTCTTATGGCTCGTCCAGCGGGCCGTGTAGCAAGAATCGGTCACGTCGACAGCCTCGAGCACGGTGGGCTGGCTGACGGTATAGACCTCCACCTCGGCAGAAGCCGCTGAGGTGAACTCTGCGTTGCGCGCGCGTACATTATAATAATAGTCGCGGTCGGGATCGAGTCCGCTGACGGCGTAGGTGACGTGGTCCTCGTCTTCACCCAGCGCACGCGCCTCGATCACCTCGTCCTGCAGACGGTAGTCGAGCGTCGGGGGCGCAGGATAGGCATAGCGGAGGTCGGAGATCAATACTCGCGACTCGTCGCCATCGGCGGGGAAATACTCCAAGCGGAAGGAATAGACCTTGTCAAACATCTGGATGGCGGGAGAAAGGTCGTAGGTCAGACCTGCCCGCAGATCCTCTTCGGCCAGTTCGGCGAAGTCGATCCAAGCAAAGGCGTAGAGACCGTAGTCGGTGTCGGCATAGAGCTGGACGTAGCTGCCGTATGGCACTTCCTCCTGGTCTGCCTCCTGCTTGATCCAGAACGTGGTCGCCGAGAGGCCCTGGTCGCAATGCGGCAGGTCGATGTAGTCGCCCGCGTCGCGCAGGATGAGGGCCCGCGTACCGTCGGGTCCACCCTCGGAGAGGTGCGGACGGGAAGCGTCGGTCCAGTGGAAGTTCCAGCCCTCGGGGTAGTGAGGATTGGCAGCATCGATCACGCCGTCGGCATCGGCCTGCACCTGCGAGAAGTCGCCACTGCCCTTCACCTCGCCCTCGCCCGCGGTCTTGCTATAGACGGAGAGCAAATACTCCGTGGCCGTCGGCGTGGGCGTCCATTCGGCGGTGAAGCCATACTCCGTGGCGTCGCCCGGCTCGAAGGCCTCGGGAGCGGCTATCGACTTACTGACCCGCTCGACGTGGATATCGTCGATGAGGATCGTGGTCTCGGTATTGGCCATAAACTGGAAGCCCGTGGCCTCGAAAGCCCCCTTGTCGGAGGTGAAGGTGAAGGTCTGCCATTCACGGGTCAGGTCGTAGTGGCGACGCTCGTAGTCGATCAGGTCCTTGCGAGAGAGAAAAATCAGGTCGAGGGCCTTCGCTCCTTCCGTGGCCGAGGCCTCGGCTCCGAGACGGGCACGGAACGTCAGTGTCACCTCGCCCGCCATGTTGCCGGCCGGGGTGTTGAGAAACCAGCCGTCCTTGATGGCAATAGCGCCACCAGCGGCATAGAGGCCCTCGCCGCCCCAAGGCCGGTCGGCGAGTTCGCTACTGTACGGACGCAGGAGGGAGGGATTCTCGAAGTCGCCCAGGTCGTTGACCAGTTTCTTGCCATCGGGCTGGTCTTCGGATCCGGCCGTAAGACCCGAGAAGTCTTCGTCGATGAGCACCGTGGCCTGCTTGGTGTCGTCGCTCTCGGACTGGGCAGCAGCCTTCACAGGTCCCTGGGACAGGAAATGCAGTCCTGGGGACAGCGGACTTGCAGTCTGCGCCACGGCGCTCGTCGCACCCAGCGACGAGGCGGCGAGCAGCGCAGCCATCAATAGTTGTCTGTTCGTCATCATGATTTGTTGTTTTATAGATATATTGATTTCTTTATTTCTTCATATTAAAGGGACAAGCAAGTGGTCAAAATGGTAAATTTGGACACAAAGCAACCCTTTCCCTTCTTACGCCCCACTGCCGACGATGAAGCCGAGAAGAGGGATGGTTTATAATTTATGCAAAGTTAAACAAATCGTTCCATAAAACAAAAATATGGGTAAAGGAACTAAGCAATTTCTTGGAACTTTCGGAATATGAGGCCCTTCACTTAGCTTCTAAGACCCCATCCCCTCACACCTTATCCAAGTTTTATATATGACAAAAAATGTCTCTTTTCACGATTTACCCCCCCCATTTTACTCTACAAAAGGTTAAATTTGCATAACGAAAGGCAGATTTGAGCAAATTTATTTGGAGGGAACGAGAAGGAATGCGTAACTTTGTGACGTGTTTTTTTAGTGGTTAATTTAGTTTTAGTAAGTAGAAGGCCTAAGCTGATGTGAATCAGTTTAGGTTTTTTTTATCACTTTTCTTTGCAGCATCACCCCATTCTCGCTCGCTTTTTGTACCTTTGCACACGATAATAGTGCTACTGGCGGCCCATGGTAGGCCGTGAGGGCACATAGGGTATGAAGCCCAAACAATCGACTGAAGCCAAAACACATCAAAAAAGAGAACATACCTATGAGAATGAGAAAAATCATGATGGGTCTCGCTCTGTTCGCCACGATAAGCGCTGGCGCCCAGGAGCTGACCTCCGGTATTGACCGCAACAACATGAACTTGAAGGTGAAGCCAGGCAATGACTTCTACGAGTATGCTGCTGGTGGCTGGATGAAGAGCCATCCGCTGGACGCTGAGCACGCCGACAACGGCGCGTTCACCGACCTCTTCGAACTGTCGCAGGAGCAGGTGCGGGGCTTGATCCTCGGTTATGCCGACGGCAAGCAGCCGCAGGGATCGCTCGGACAGAAGATCGGATCACTCTACCGTCTGGCCATGGACTCCGTGCGCCGCAACCGTGAGGGCGCGAAGCCCATCCAGCCCGTGCTCCAGCGCGTGGCTGCCGTGAAGAACGTAGCCGAATACCAACGTCTGGCTGCCGAGCTGGACCGCCGCGGCCAGGCCTCGATGCTCTTCGGAATAGGCGTGGGCGCTGACCTCCGCGACGCCAAGAACAACATCGTCTCCATCGGACAGGGAGGCATGGGACTGGGCACCCGCGACTACTACCTCAACGACGACGCACAGACGAAGCGCGTGCGCGAGGCCTACCGCGCCTATATCGTCGAGGTGCTGCGTCTGGCTGGATACGACGAGGCCACGGCACAGAAGAAGATGGAAGCCACAATGGCCATCGAGACAAGACTGGCCCGCGTGGCCTACGACCAGGTGAAGCTCCGCGACATCTCGGCCAACTACCACAAGATGACCTACGCGCAGTTCTGCGACGAGTTCCCGGGCATCGACTGGGGCAACACCTTCCTGCTGGGCGGATTCCCCCACTTCGAATACATCGACGTGTCGCAGCCGGAGCCCATCCATGAGGTGGAGAAGATCCTGGCTGACACGCCGCTCGACGACCTGAAGTCGTATATGGAGGTACGCGTCGTCACGTCGGCCTCCGGACTGCTGAGCGACGACTTCCGCGCCGCACAGTTCCGCCTCTCCAGCACGATGACGGGTCTGCAGCAGGACAAGCCGCGCTGGAAGCGTGCCGTCAGTCTGGTCAACGGCTGCATGGGCATGGCCCTGGGCAAGATGTATGTGGAGAAATACTTCCCCGAGTCGTCGAAGGAGCGCATGGTGGACCTCGTACACCGCCTGCAGGACGCCCTGGCACAGCGCATCGACGAGAGCACCTGGATGAGCCAGGAGACCAAGGAGAAGGCCAAGGACAAGCTCCGCAGCTTCATCATCAAGATCGGCTACCCCGACAAGTGGAAGAACTACGACGGCATGAAGGTCGATGAGAGCCTGTCGCTCTACGACAACGTGGCTGCCATCTCCGACTGGGAGACCTGCGACGTCCTCAGCGAGAAGGTGGGCAAGCCCGTGGACAAGATGGAATGGCAGATGACGCCGCAGACCATCAACGCCTACTACAACCCCACGACCAACGAGATCTGCTTCCCGGCAGCCATCCTCCAGCCGCCCTTCTTCGACCCGAAGGCCGACGACGCAGCCAACCTGGGTGCTATCGGTGGCGTGATCGGCCACGAGATGAGCCACGGTTTCGACGACCAGGGTGCACAGTTTGACAAGGACGGCAACCAGAACGACTGGTGGACGGCAGAGGACAAGGCCAACTTCAACGCCCGCACCAAGGTGCTCGCCGACTACTTCTCGACCGTAGAGGCCGTGCCGGGCCGCAAGATCAACGGCCAGCTGACGCTCGGCGAGAACATCGGCGACAACGGCGGTCTCAACATCGCCTTCCGTGCTCTGCAGAACACGCTCAAGGTGCAGGACCTCGGCGTGAAGGACGGTTTCACGCCGGAGCAGCGCTTCTTCCTCTCTTGGGCCCGCGTATGGGCTTCCAACATGCGTCCGGAGTATATCGAGATGATCATCACCACCGATCCTCACTCCCCGAGCAGCGCGCGCGTCAACGCAGCCCTGCCCCACATCGACGCTTGGTACAAGGCCTTCAACGTCAAGAAGGGCCAGAAGCTCTTCATCCCGGCAAACAAGCGTGCACGTATCTGGTAATAGTCCACGGTGCGAAACAAGCATAGTGAATGAATAGCGAGGAGCTGCCCGTACATCGTCTGGGCAGCTCCTTCTAATATATATTAAATAAGGAGAAAATGAACCAAAGACTTCTCATAGCCCTGGCTATAGCCGCCACGCTCGCCGCCTGCTCGGGCGGGAAGAGCGGCAAGGGCGACGACGGTTCGCAACCCATCCCGAGAGACACGAACGCCACGCCACAGCCTACCAGCGTAGTGGAGACGGAGCGAATAGACCAAGGCGACGCAATGGTGCAGGCTCGCAACCGCAACGCGGCGGGATTTCAGACCGACATGGCCAGCCGCACCGTCACGGTGACACAGCCCTGCTTTGCCACGGCAGACCCTGCGCGCCTCGACATGCTCCCGCCTACGCCCGACGAGGCCTCGCGGCGCGACACGTCGCTGATACAGGAACTCAACGCGGGGACCGTCTTCATCCTACGCCCGGGCGACAAGGGCGTGGTCGAGGGAACAGAGAAGACCAAGCTGCTCGTCCGCTTCCAGGGAGGTCCGCTATGGGTCTGGCGGTCGGACGTGCATCCTAGGCGCGCGAAAGCAAAGGGCATAAAAAAACATCACCTCGGAAGGGGGTGATGGATACGATGGAAAAGGCGAAAGGGGCAAAGCCCCTGCTCTATCGCCTCACGGTGATGTGGAAGCAATGCTGGTTTTGCTCAAAGATCACCACACAGTCGCCACGGCTGCGAAACTCGTCGATAAGGATGGCGAGAATGCGGGCCATTTCCGCATTGCTCACGGGCTTGCCCTCCGTAGAGAGGCGATTGAAGCGCGTGTAGCTGAGGTCGAAGGTGGTGGCGTAGAGGTGGGAGGAGTTGCGTGCAGCGTTGCCATTGACCCTGCGGAGCGAGGTCACGTCGGCCTCCGTGCGGAGCAGGGAGGTAACGATGATGCGGTGGGGACGGTAGCCCTCGCGGCGGAGGATGTACTGGAAGCCCTCGCCCAAGTCCTCCAGGAGCGACCGTGCGCCCTTGGTCAGATAGGGCACGGAGTGGGTGAGCGGATCGACAAGGTAGAGCTGGCAGCTCCTCACCTTCTTGAGGTGGCGCGTCTTGCGGCGAGCCTCCTTGCGATTCTTAATGGGACGGCTGATACCGAAGCGACGGGCCGACTCCAGCTGCTCGCCGTTGAGGTCGGCGAAATGATACTCCCGCGGCACCCTCACCGCGTCGTCGCGAAACGTCTGTCCCGCTCCACCCCCGGCCACGTCCCGATGGCTCGCACAGGATGCCGCCGTGGCGGCAAAGACCAAAGCGAGGATCGCGTCGCGCAGGAAGTGGTGCCTGCGGCGTGGACCACGGGGAATTTCGAGACGGGCCATGGCCGTGCGCTACTTGAAGTAGTAGAGGAAGGTGGCAATGCCCTCCAGGGCCGGTTTGCGCTCGCCTTCAATCTCAATCTTAAACTTCACGCCGGCCTTGCAGATACCACGCAGGTTCTCGATGCTGTCGAGCGAGACCACGAGGCGCACGCGGCTTCCGACCTTGACGGGCTTGCCGAAGCGCATCTTGTCCATGCCATAGTTGACGAGCATGGAGATATTGCGCACCTCGAGCACCTGGGCCCACATATAGGGCAGGAGCGAGAGCGTGAGATAACCGTGGGCGATGGTGCACCCATAAGGACTCTCCTTGGCCGCGCGGTCGGTATCGACGTGGATCCACTGGTGGTCGAGCGTGGCGTCGGCGAAGAGGTTGATACGGTCCTGATCGACGAGAAGCCAGTCGGACTCGCCGAGCTTCTTGCCAAGGTAGGAGGCAAATTCGTCGTAGGACGAAACGATGAGTTGATTCATGTGTCTTGACTCTATGAGATGAGTGGGCTTAGGCGTTGCCCTCCTGTCTGTTCTTGGGCTTGCGACCGCGCTTCTTGGGCGTGGTGTCGATGGCGCGCTTCTCCAGTTCCTCCACGCGATACTGACGCGGGGTCTTTCCGACAAAGCGGTAGAAGGCCGCGTAGAAGCTCTGGCGGTTGCTGAAGCCGACCATGGCGGAGATATCCTCGATGTTGGTCTTCTGGTAGCGACGGTCCACCATCAGCGACATGGCTTCCTCCACGCGGTAGCCGTTGACCAGTTCGGTGTAGTTCTTGTGGAACCGGTTGTTGACCACGGCGGAGATGTAGCGCGTGTTCGTCCCAAGGTCCTGCGCCAGCTGGCGGGCGGAGTAGTTCTTGTCGCGGTAGCATTTCTCCACGACGATCTTCTGGATGACCTTTCTCTGAAGTTCGTCCATCACTTCTGGGCTCACCGTGGTACGATAGGCGGCCGGACGCTGCTGCTTGTTTTCTGTAATATTATACTTTGACATGGCTTGCTATGGTTATCTATCTGTCTGTTTACATTTTCTTTGTTGCGGCGTGGGACGTAGCCCTCACCTCGACATCGGTTAATAGGCACACGCCGTTGGGGATGCAAATGTAGCGATTTTTGCCGACATTACGCGTTAATTATTGGTAATTTTCTCTACTTTTTCGTCTGTTGCTTGCTTTTCCCCTGTCTTGGCCGTTCGTGCCTTCGGCTTGGCGGCCTCTTTGCCGTCAACTTTCTCGTCTTCTTTCTCCTCTTTCTTGTCGCCTACTTCCTCGGCCTCGGCCTCCACAGTCTCGCAGGAGCGGATAAGCTCGTCCATGGCGCGGTAGGTGTAGGCCGCGCGGTCCTTGACGGCCATGGTCTTGAAGCGTTCCAGCAGATCCATGAGTTTCTGTACGGCTGCCTGGTAGGTCTCGGGCGTGATGCGGGCCGCTAGTCGGGCCGCGTCCTCTCCATTGAAGGCGAAGTGGCGCACGAGCATGTCGCCCACGTAGCGCCGCTGGGCATCGGTGAGCTCGGCGAGCTGGTCCGTGAGCGGGCCGCCGGCACGATGGATGGTGAAGACGAGCTTGTCGGGCTCACCGCCACGCTGGCCGTGGAGGTAGAGGCGGTCGTAGTCGAACCAGCAGTCGCAGAAGCCGTCCTCGGCAAGCTTCTGGAGCTCCGAACGGGCGGGGTCGAGAACGCGGCGGCAGAAGTCGGGAAACTTCTTGTAGTTCTTCTCCAGCCGAAGCATCTTGCGAAACTCCAGCGGATCGATGACGGCCTTGCCCTTGTCGAGCCACGAAGCGATGAACATGTAGATGCGCTGCGTGTAGCGGTTCTTACACGCGAAGACAATCTGCTTGCCCAGGCGGTGGTAGCCGAAGTCGAAGGAGACGAGGCGCTCGGCCACGGTGCGGTCGATCTTGAGGATGGCATACTTCGAGTAGCTGTTGTCCTCGGGGATATAGACGTCGCAGAGGTTGGTCGCCTTGGTATATTTGCGGCCCTCCTGCGTCTTGTAGGGTATCTCCACGGGGATGGAGGCGAGCATCTTCAGCGAGTTGCGCAGCTGCGGGTAGTGGCTCGGACTGACCCCCAGCTCCTTGAACGGCATCTTGATGGGCATGCGGCCGTCCTCGTCGAGCTCGTCGCTGCGGAAGATGTCGAGCTGGCGCGAGGTGCCGCCGTTGAGCATTCCCTGCAGGATGTTCTGCAGGCTCTCGACGATGCTCACGAGGATGCGCACCTGCACCTGGCTGTAGTCGTGGCGCATCATCGTCACGGCAATGGGCTGCAGGAGCCACGTCTCCTCCGCTATCGGGATGAGGTCGTGGCTGATGTCGCGCTTGACGTCGGCCTTCTTGGCCTTGGCGCCGCGCTTCGTGGTTTTCGCCGACGGTCTGCGAGAGCCGCCGCTGGGGGTTTCCTCCCCTGCCTTCTTCTCTGTCATGGGGGCAAAGATAATAAGTTTTTACGTTTCCGCCAAATCTTTTTGTCGGTTCTTTTTCGTTTTCCACTACCAAGCGCGATTTGGCCGGCCCCAAAACGAACCCCTACTAAAACAAAAACGTTAAACGTTAAAAACGCAAGTTTGCAAATATTCCACACCATCGTAGGACGGGACCCCAAAAGACATCAAACAATTATTTTCCTAAAAAATATTTGCTCATTCCAAAGTTATTGCCTAACTTTGTCCACGCCTGCAGCAGAAGACCGCTGCGCAAGCAGACGCCGCAGGAAGGCGGCGAGACACGAGAACAAAACCGAAATAAAAAATAACTAAAAGCAAATGGCAAACAATTTTTTGGCTACGGCTAACCGCGTGGCCGCTCATCTGGGCAAGGCCCCGAAGGACTTCACCAAGGAAGATATCATTCGCGTCGTGCAGGATTTCGACATCCGCATGGTCAATCTGATGTACCCTGGCGGCGACGGACGACTGAAGACGCTCAACTTCATGCTCAACTCCGCCGATTATCTCAACACCATCCTCACCTGTGGTGAGCGCGTGGACGGCAGCTCGCTCTTCTCCTCCATCGAGGCAGCCAGCAGCGACCTCTACGTGCTGCCGGTCTTCCGCACGGCCTTCATAGACCCGTTCCAGGAGATCCCGACACTCTGCCTGCTCTGCGACTACTTCGACCGCGACGGCCAGCCGCTGGCCTCCGCACCGGAGCATACGCTCAGAAAGGCCATGCAGGCCTTCCACAAAGTCACGGGCATGGAATTCCAGGCCATGGGCGAGCTGGAGTACTACGTCATCAAAGCCAACGACCCCTCCTTCCCCGCCACGGACCAGAAGGGCTACCACGAGACGGCTCCCTTCGCCAAGGCCAACGACTTCCGCACGCGCTGCATGAAGCTCATCGCCGAGTGTGGCGGCCGCATCAAGTACGGCCACTCCGAGGTGGGCAACTTCACCAAGGACGGCCTCTGCTATGAGCAAAACGAGATCGAGTTCCTCCCCGTGCCAGCAGATGAGTGCGCCTACGAGCTGCTCGTGGCCAAGTGGATCATCCGCAACCTCGGCCACCAGGAGGGCTACAACATCACATTCTCGCCGAAAATCATCGTCGGCAAGGCTGGCAGCGGCATGCACATCCACATGAGAATCATGAAGGACGGCCGCAACATGATGCTCACCCCGGAGCGCACGCTCTCCGTGGAGGCCCGCAAGGCCATCGCAGGCATGATGGACCTGGCACAGAGCATCACCGCCTTCGGCAACAAGAACCCGATGTCATGGCTGCGCCTCGTGCCGCACCAGGAGGCCCCGACGAACATTTGCTGGGGCATGTCCAACCGCTCCGTGCTCGTGCGCGTGCCGCTGGGATGGACCTCGGGCCGCGACATGTGCATGGAGGCCAACCCCAACGAGCCCCACGTGGAGCGCGACTACACCTCCAAGCAGACCGTGGAGATGCGCTCACCGGACGGTTCTGCCGACATCTTCCAGCTCCTGGCCGGCCTCTGCGTGGCCTGCCGCCATGGCTTCGAGATGCCCAACGCCGAGGAGGTGGCCGATCAGACCTTCGCCGACGGAGACATCCACGCCCCGGAGAATGCTGCCAAGCTCGCAGCCATGAAAGCGCTGCCCGACAGCTGCGCCGCATCGGCCGACTGCCTGGAGCAGCAGCGCGCCGTCTATGAGGAGTATGGCGTCTTCTCACCGAAGATGATCGACGGTATCCTCAAGGAACTCCGCGCCTTCAACGATCGCACGATGCGCGACGACATCGCCGGAGACGACAGCAAGCTCCAGGCACTCGTGGAGCGTCACTTCCACTGCGGATAATATCTCTCACACTTGGTGCCGCCCAGCGGCCTGGGCAGCACCAAGTCGTTTTTTTCGTGTCTCACGACACATATTCGCCAGCCCAAAGGGCCCATCGGGGCCAACTTGAGATTTGGGTCGGATGGGCCATTGCATTGGCCTGAATTTCATAAATCAAACCGACAAAAAGGACTTTTGACGAAGACCTTATTTTGATTTTGACAAAGACCTTATATATATATAAGGAGAAGGGACAGGAGGCTGCGAGAGTTTTTTGCCCCATGATCATACCTGCAGGAAAGCCGCCTTTTGCGCGCAAGAAAAGATAGTCGGCAGCCGCCCTCCAAACCGGGTACGGAACTGCGTGACTGACCTGGAGAAGACAGATCGACTAGAGAACAAGCAAAACAATAATTATTTACCAAAACAGATGAACCTCAAATCCGCAACTAAGCCCTTCAATGTCCTTCTTGCGTGTACACGTCCTCTCATTACTGAATTATCATATAAATTGAGGCAGAAATGCCCA
>QWCB01000374.1_pt1 | contig 53881 bp, 33 predicted proteins | sample 1972511 | NCBI WGS metagenome assembly QWCB01 (sample SAMN09866719, study PRJNA288562) | Human gut metagenome isolate term5_stool, whole genome shotgun sequencing... | isolation source: gut | host: Homo sapiens | place: USA: California | reverse complement strand
CAACAAAGGTAAGAACAACCCGTTCAACTGACCTAATCTCGGGTCGATTTCTTTTCACTCTGCAAACTTAAAGTAGGGACGCACGATCTGTGCGTCCGTTGTGTCAAAGGTTACAGCATCGAGGTTTTAACGGGAACGGACGCACCGATCGTGCGTCCCTACAGGGTGCCGTCTCGCTGTACTACGACGGATGGTTTCTACGGAGGAATTTGCGGATAGCTCGGTGGAGAATGAAATTTCCCCACGGAGGGTCGAAATAAAACTTCGGAAGAACCAAATAAAACTTCGGAAGAACGAAATCATAAGTCCGAAGAATCTCCCCGTTCCTCACTGGAAAATCTTTTTCCCCTCCGTGACGATTCTCCCATTTCCTCGGGGTGTCACTTCAAAGCTGTCTCAAGAACTCTATCAGATCTGCTCTCTTTCTAGCAGGACACAAGGCTGCAGCGACCTGTACCAAAGAAGAGTTTTATGAAAAGATTGGCTCTATTCTTTCTGATGCTAACGGCCAGCATAGGATGGGCTGTAGCGCAGAATAGGACCATCACAGGTACTGTCACCTCGGGAGAGGGTAAGGAGCCAGTGATGTTTGCGAACGTGGTTGTAGAGGGCAACACCTCTATCGGTACCACGACAGACGTAGATGGTAAGTTTACACTCAGTGTACCTGCCTCTGCAAAGAAGCTGACCTTCTCCTACGTAGGTCTTAAGACGATTACTGTACCTATTACTAAGGTGATGAATGTCGTCATGACGGCCGACTCACAGGTCCTAGACCAGGTGGTTGTCGTAGGTTACGGTTCTGGTCAGAAGCTCAGTACGATCTCCGGCTCTATGGCTCGCGTATCTGGTGAGCAGATCGCTGAGAAGCCTGTAGCCAACGTGATGGACGCTCTCCAGGGTAAAGTCGCTGGTATGAGTGTCTTGACATCGTCTGGAGACCCCAACGCTGTAGCTGATGTAAAGATCCACGGTACTGGATCTCTAACTGCTGGTAATGCTCCTCTCTACATCGTAGATGGCATGCAGACCGACCTCAACACCGTCATGGCTATGAACTCTAACGATATCGAGAGTATGAACGTCCTCATGGATGCTTCCTCTACCTCTATCTATGGTGCTCGTGCTGCTAACGGTGTCGTCGTCATCACAACCAAGAAGGGTAAGCGCTCTGAGGAGGGACTCGGACATATCACCGTCAATGCACAGTACGGTATCTCTGAGTTTGCAAACTATAGGCCTTACGATGACTTCATGACTGGCGATGAGCTGCTAGAGCATCAGGCTAAGTATGAGTATCTCAAGCCTTACGGCTTCACTGGTAAGTACACAAAGAACGACCTAATCAAGGAGCTCACAACGAAGTCTCAGTATAAGCTCCCGAACAAGGCTTGGGGCTTTAACGCTCCTGCAGACATAGAGTTCTATGAGCCTGCAGACTACAACTTTGACTGGCTACGATTCTTCATGGGCAAGAAGGCTCCTACGTATCAGGCTGACCTCTCTATGAGTGGTGGTAGCAACCGTACGCAGTACTACATCTCTTTGGGTACACTCTCTCAGGAGGGTATCACACGTGGTCGCAACGGCTTCAAGCGTTACAACGGTCGTGTCAGCGTAGACTCTCGTGTCAAGGACTGGCTCAAGGTAGGTGCAAATGTCTTCGGAGCATACACTGACCAGGTTTCAGCTGGTTTCGAGGGTGGTGCTTACTCAGATGCTGGTACCTTTGGTGCAGCTATCAAGCCTCGCTACATGTCTCCATATGATGCTGACGGTAATCTGAGAAAGTACTACGTATCTCTATTTGGTATGGAGATCTTCCCAGACTTCACAGAGCAGTATCAGCCACACAACTACAACACCTATCAGGCTAGCATAGCTTCTTATGCTGAGCTTACCCCAATCAAGGGCCTGATCCTCAAGACTCAGGCAGGTCTCGACCTAACCTATGGTACAGAGTCTGTATTCTACAAGCCTGGTCGCTACTGGGCTCTAGTTGATGATCGTGGTCAGCGCCTAGAGGGTCGCTCACTAGACAACAACTTCACTTGGACCAATACGGGCGAGTATCGCTTCTCTTTTGCTGACAAGCACAAGATGACCGTCCTCCTAGGACAGGAGTGGGTACAGTATCGCTACGATGGTATCTCTGCTGTAGCTACTGGTATCGAGGATGCGGCGCTAGGACTACTCTCTCAGGGTAGCACTAATGCTAGTGACCTAGTTCCTCCCTCTCAGTCTAAGGGTGGGTACTCCTACCTCTCATTCTTCGGACGTGTCAACTACTCGTTTGATAACTACCTACACGTAGACCTATCTCTGCGTAGTGATGCTTCCTCTCGCTTTGGTGCTAAGAACCGTCAGGGTCTCTTCTACTCAGTAGGTGCTACCTATGACCTCTATCGCGCACATCTAGATCATATCAAGTGGCTCAACACGCTACGTCTACGTGCTAGCTGGGGTACTACGGGTAACTCCTCTATCCCTGCACTCGCCTTTATGGCTCGCTACGGACAGACTAAGTACTCTGAGGGTTTAGGTATCTATACCGCAACGATCGGTAATCCAGACCTCGGATGGGAGACGCAGTCTAACCTCAACGTCGGTGTCGACTTTGACGCTTTTGACAATCGCCTGCACTCAGTCCTCAACATCTATCATCGTATCACAGATGATATGTTGATGTTCGTACCGAAGCCCTATGCTACTGGATTCTCTGGCCGCTATGAGAATGTCGGCTCACTAACCAATACGGGTGTCGACCTGACGCTCAGCTACGACATCGTTCGTACACGTGACTGGAACGTATATGCAGCTACAACGCTGAACTACAATGCTAACCGCGTTACTAAGCTCTTCTACGATCTGCAAGAGTACAAGATGCCATCGATGTCACTGATCTACAAGGTTGGTCAGCCTACTCAGTTCCTTATCGCAGAGTTTGCTGGTGTTGATCCTGAGACTGGTAAGCAGCAGTGGTATGTCCCCGATCCAAAGCCTGGTGAGCCAGCCACTACTACGTATTACGATGAGGCTAAGCTACTCCGCGCTAGTGGTAAGAACCTTCAGGCTCCATTTACTGGTGGTCTATCTTTTGGTGCTAGCTGGAAGGGACTTGCTCTCGATGTAGACTGGTCATTCAACGTTGGTAAGTATGTTATCAACAACGACCGCTTCTTCTACGAGAACATGTCTAAGAACAATACTTTCCTTGGTATGAACAAGAGCCGCAAGCTACTTAACGCTTGGACGGAGCCTGGTCAGAAGACAGACATTCCTAAGTTCGGTGAGGAGATGAAGTTCGATAGCCGTCTGCTAGAGAACGCTTCATTCCTACGTCTGAAGACGTCAGTATGTTGGTGGTCTACAGATTACTTTCTAATAGTGTCGAACCCTCTATACTTATAGCACAGAAATTATGAAAAGATATATCAAGACTATAGGACTACTCATCCTATCGTTAGTAGCATTCTCCGCTTGCCAGGTCGGCTTCGTACCCGAGGGCGTTAAGGAGCAGACGCCTCTAAAGAACTTCCAGGAGGTTAAGTGGCTCCGTGAGAGTCTCTACTCGACCCTTCGTGAGGCAGAGTCTCCAGGCAACCTCTTCCTAGGAGATATGCAGGCTGACCTATTCCACCTGACAGCGAGTGATGGTAATACTTACTTCCCGTTCTACTCGTGGAATAAGGAAAACCTCTCCAGCAACGACATGATTGCTGCTTACTTCGGATCCTTCGCTACAATTATCAAGGATGCCAACTACTTCATCATGAGAGTCAATGAGATGAAGGCAAACGAAGAGCTCATGAAGACTCTCAAGGATGATGAGCCTAAAAAGCTAGATACCTATATTGCTGAGGCTCGAGTACTCCGTGCGCTGGCTAACTACCGCTTGATGTGCCGCTTCTCTAAGCGTTATAGCGACAATGATGGTCAGGAGCCTGGTATCATCCTTATCAAGGAGTATGATCCTCTGCTTCAGAAGACCAATAAGAAGAGAGCTACCCAAAAGGAGGTCTACGAGTGGTGTCTCAACGAGCTGGAGGAGGCTTCTAAGGATATCCCTGCCAAGGATAACTTTCTAGCAGATCCGGACGCCCTCGAGCAGGACGGCATCCCATGCTACCTGATACAGGATTACTGCTATGCTGTACGCGCTCGTATCCTCCTAGAGATGCACCGCTATCAGGATGCTATCAAGGAGGTAGATCGCTTTATCACCCACTATCCTCTTGAGGAGGCTACGACAGAGGGTCTGAAGAAGCTCTGGATCACCGAGAACTCTTCTGAGATCATGATCAAGACCTACGCTACGCAAAAGGTCGGTCGTGTATACGGTATCCTACATGGTCTATGGATCTATGATAACGTCCATCCAAATACAGGTAAGAAAATTCAGTACGAGATGGCATCTCCTACGTGGTTCCCCAACCAGTACCTCATTGATCTCTATAAAAACTCTCTAGATCCTGAAGATCCTGAAGACTCTAAAGAGGACCTTCGAGGTCAAGTTTGGCTAGAGGATACTGATGGGCATAAAGGAACCAACGACTTCCCCGTATACTATGGAGAGGTTGATGGTGATGATGTGATTACCTTTGTCTCCAAGTTTAGGGGTAATCCTCGCTTGGATACCGATGCTAAGCGTAATCGTATTTCTTATGCACACGCTACACACCTCTTTGATATAGCAGAGGCTTGGCTCATCAAGGCTGAGGCTCAGGCTTGGAGTAGTGACTGGGCTGCTGCAAAGACTACTCTGGAGACCTTCCGCAAGAGCCGTGGTCTAGAAGTTGAGCTCAAGGCTAGCAACCAGAAGGAGATGATGGAGACAATCAAGAATGAGCGCACTCGTGAGCTCGTGGGTATGGGTACCCGCATGACTGACCTCAAGCGCTGGGGTGATCCTATAGATCGTACCAATAAGCCTCTCCAGGAGGGCCTTACCAAGGGTCAGTCTGCTACGACTGTAACGAAGTCCTACGTAGACCTCAAGAAGGACGCTTCGGATGTCATGTTCTACTGGGAGTTCCCACTTCAGGATCGCTTCGCAAACCCAGAGTTGGAGCACAACTGGAAGTAAGAGTCTATCCGTCACACCTAGAGCCTTAAGCTTTAGGAGTAGATAGATAGGGGACAAAAGGCCAAATCCGGCCTCCCCATCGACTAAACAATATAGAGAGACGTGCATGCCACAAGGGCAGATGCGCGTCTCTCTTGTTGTTTTTTTTCTTCCCCTCCCAAGCCCCTGTGACGATTTGCGAAGTTGAGGAGTTCTCTGACCCTATATTCCGCAAGTCGGACCCGATTTGCGGAGTTGTGTTTGCTGTGCCCCTTTTGTCAAGTGCTGACTTTTTTGTAACTTGCGCCGGATATCGGGTTATCCTAACTACTAATCATCTAAATCTCAAGATAAGACTTATGACATCAAAACTGAAAGCCTTCAATAGACTCTTGCTGGTTGGGGCTATTATGGTGCTAGCCACCCTTTCGGCCTATGCCCAGCAGTCATTTGGAGGAACTCCTCTAGCTATTGATACTGAGACCTCTCTACGCTCTTCTGACCTAGAGAAGCATATGGTATCTATAACCTTTAATCCCGCTGACTTAGAGCTACGGGATGCTTGGTCGTCTCCACGTGATGGACGACCCCTGTCTGTAGGTCAGCTAGTACCCTATCAGGCAGACTTCGCTCAGGACGCTGTGCTGGTGCATACCGAGGCTGGCACACGGGTCTATCGCATGACCATACAGCTAGAAGGCACACCTGTGGGGATAGGTCTCTACTATGACGACTTTTATATCCCTGTGGGTGGACGACTCTTCATCTATACACCTGGCGGGCATCAAGTCCTAGGCGCCTATACACATGATACGCATAGCGAGCATGGGAGCTTTGCGACAGAGCCTCTAGCGGGTCGTGAGCTAATCCTAGACTATGAGGCGCCAGAGGGTGTCGAGCTACCCTCCATCCAGATCAGTAGTGTGGGATACTTCTACCGTCCAGTCCTACGCGCTGCTTACGGACAGGAGAATATAAAATACTTCCAAGGAAATGAGGACAGCTCGGATCCTGGCTTAAGAAGATTCTGCCAGATCAATGCTAACTGCCCTGAAGGTGACGACTACCAAGATGAGAAAGCTAGCTCTGTAGCTATCCTAATCTCTACAGCTGCAAAAGGCGTTGTGGGCATGTGCTCAGGCAACCTAATCAATAACGTAGAGGGTGACTTCACGCCCTTTATCATCTCTGCAGGACACTGTGCATCTCTAACGAGTAAGTTTGAGCCGACTAAGTCCGATCTAAATACTTGGATCTTTGGGTTCCATTATGAGAAGCCTCGCTGCTCTAGTGGAGACTATGCGACACCTATGCTACGCTCTATGGTTGGTGCCAGTAAGAAGGCCTTCCTGCCGATAGTTGGCTACTCGGATGGACTACTCTTGCAACTCAATAAGCAGATCCCCGCAGACTATCGCGTCTTTTACTCAGGATGGGATGCAGCCGATAACGCTTGGCAGAAAGGTGCTGGCCTCCACCACCCCGCAGGTGATGCTCTCAAGGTGTCTACCTTCGATGGTGGAGTGAAGATTGGGACTTGGAATGGAAAACAGCCAGGTGGCACGAGGGATCACCTGAACTTCAAGTTTCAAAAAGGAAACACCGAGGGTGGCTCATCGGGCTCTCCTCTCTTTAATGAGGATGGTAGACAGATCGGTACGCTCTCTGGTGGCCTCGGAGGAATCTGTCCTAGAGATGGTAGCTATGGACGCTTCTACTCACACTTTGCTAAGTATGAGTCTCTAGGAGATAGCTTCAACATGAAGCGTTGGCTCGATCCTAACAAGACTGGTAAGACGCAAGTAGACGGTATCTGGAATGATAACTACCAGCCACTACGAGTCGTCAAGGCGCTTAGTGGCTCTGTCGTGCCAGATGATCGCAACAAGGTGACTCTCTCTTGGGACGCTGTACCTGCTCATCCCCAGGGCTACAAGATCTCCTACAATCTCTATCGAAACGACAAGCTGATCAAGACGCTTACGGAGACGAAGTATGAGGACACGATCGATGCCTCTCTGACAGAGCCTGGACGAATCAACTATAAGGTAGAGGCTTGCTATGAGATAGACGGTGAGAAGGTAACGACTCCTGCTGCATTCCGCTCGGTATACACGGGAGAGCTGGTGAGCCAAGTCTATGCGGATGTCAAAGCTGCAACTGCCGGCATGGAGATCAACTGGTCTATGCCTTACAATACTCAGATCGTGTCAAAGATCGCTAATCGTGAAAATATCGAGAAGAGACTCCTAAGAGCTGGCAATGAATACGATTTCTATGATGTGATTAAGAACGTCTACCTGTACGATGTCTATCGCCTAGGACGCTCTCCTTTTGCAGGGCAGAAGCTATATATCCATCAGATCAATGTGATCCCAGCTTATGACACCCCACTCACAGCATCTGGTACGCCTGACTATAGTAAGGCGATACGCTTCTTCGCTCGTCAGCGTGCCTATGGAGACAATAATAGGATGCAGACGACCACGATGATAATACCACAGGGTACAGCCGCTAAGAAAGAGTGGTTCCCCGTGAGGCTTCTTAAGCCGATTGAGATAAACGATGAATACAATCTAGAGGTCGGCTTTTACTGGTCTAAAGATAATAGAAGTGCGAAAATCTATATCGATCCAGACTCTAGAGATGAGTACATCGGACAGGATGGTTGCCTGCTAGGCCTTGAGTCTACGGATGATGCCTCTCGGGAGTTCGAGCCCTACGGACACTATAGTGAGAAGCGTATGGGTTACCAAGCTATCGAGCTCGTGATCTCCAATAATCCAAACAAGCAGGACGGCACGACCAGTAGAGCCTTTACGAGAGGCAAGCTACCCGTAGCCTTCCCCGAGGTCAAGAAGTATGTCATCTACCGAGATGATGTCAAGGTACATGAGACGGCTGATGCCAATACCTATACCTGGACGGACGCTCAGGGTAAGAGCGACAGCAAGTATCGCATAGAGGTCATCTATGACTATCCTAACGAGCTACGCCCTGTCGAGCAGATCTCGCAGGTGGCTCCTGAGCTTTACCCAGTCCACTTTGCTGAGACGCTACAGCTCTCCAATCCTGATGAGGTGCTACGTGTACAGCTCTTCAACCTGCAGGGTGTAGCTGTTGCTGAGTTTAGCGGAGCTGAGCTAGCTGGTATGCTAGACGTCTCTCGCCTTCCAGAGGGCGCTTACGTAGCTGTCGTCACGACGGCCGAGGGTACAACGACCCAGAAGCTGGTCAAGTAAAGACGATCCCTAAATACTAAACTCCCGAGGGACTGTGCGATGTCACAATCCCTCGGGAGTTTGTTTTTTAGCTAGAGAACTCTCCTCTAACCTCTAATCTCTTCTCTCTCATCTCTAAACACGCGAGCCACCTTCTCTAGCTAGAGAGGGAGGCTCGCTCGCTCGTTTACGCATTATTGCTGTCCGATGAAATAAGAAAGTCCTTCCCCAAGATTCACGGAAGGTGGTGTGTCATTCTTGCTCGTAATCAGCTGTAGGGTTGAGGTATAGACTTTGTGCCTTACAGATTTGGTCTGGTTGTTATGTCGCTCATATTGGTAGACTCTTGAGCCGTGTCTAGGTTATAGACGTATCTTGAGTACACTAGAGTGCAGTCTCAACTGTCATCTATATTACCTTTGCATTGTCTATCTACTAAGGTTGTGCAAAGTAACAACAACCATTTTACCCTGAAGTATGCTACTCCTTTTTATTATTGGACAGTAATATCTGTGCGAAGCTTGGAGTAGCTCTACTTGCCTTGCTTAGCGACGCGCTCTTGGTCGGCTATGAAGGCTGCAAGACCGCTATCGGTGAGCGGGTGCTTGAGCAGCCCGAGGATAGCCTTGAGCGGGCAGGTGGCTACGTCAGCACCGACGCGCATACAGTCGATGATGTGCTGGGTGTGACGGATACTAGCGGCGAGCACTTGGGTGTTAAAGCCATAGGTCTCGAAGGTCTCTACGATGTCGGCGATGAGCGAGACACCATCTGAGCTGATGTCGTCAAGACGACCCACAAAGGGAGAGACATAAGTAGCCCCCGCCTTGGCAGCTAGGACAGCCTGACCGAGGTTGAAGATGAGCGTACAGTTCGTCCGTATGCCCTCTTTGGTGAGCTGGCAAATAGTTTTGATGCCATCTTCGGTGCAGGGCACCTTGACCACAATGTTCTTGTGGAGGGCCGCTAGCTCGCGAGCCTCGGGGAGCATCTTCTCGTAGGTTGTGCTGAGCACCTCGGCACTGACGTCGCCGTCTACGATATTGCAGATCTTGAGGTAGTGCTCACGGCAAGCAGCATCGCCAGCGATGCCTTCCTTAGCCATCAGTGAGGGGTTGGTCGTGACGCCATCGAGGACACCGAGCGCTTCGGCCGTGCGGATGTCTTCAAGATTGGCTGTATCAATAAAAAACTTCATAATATGAGGTATAGGTTGAGATATAAAATGCTATTCATGCGAACCCTCAGAGTACTTCTCAGGATTCATAAACCAGTCGGCATACATGCCGTAGTCGTGTGCCGTGCGCTTGTTGAGCGACTGGCTCTGCTCGGGAGGCACATCCTTGATATACTTAGCGGGCGTGCCAGCGTACATCGTGTAGGGCGGGATAATTGTATTGGCCAGGACGACAGCCCCAGCTGCTACGATAGCGCCCTCACCGACCACCGCATTGTCCATGACGACGGCACCCATGCCGATGAGCGCATAGGCCCCCACCTTGGCACCGTGCAGGATCACGTTGTGACCCAGTGAAGCGTAGTCGCCCACGTCGCATACGGAGCGTCCGTGGAGCGTGTGGAGCGTACAGCCGTCCTGGATGTTGACATGCTTGCCAATGTGGATGCTGTTGACATCGCCACGTACGACGGCGTTGAACCATACGCTACTGCCCTCGCCAATGACTACATCACCGATGATGCGAGCCCCCTCGGCAACGAAGGTGCCCTCCCCGAGCTGAGGCGTAAAGCCCCGCACGGGGATGATGCTTCCTGCTGGATATTCGTAAGCCATACCGATTAGAGAGGTAAGGTCTTATTGCGTAGCCACTGAGCCTCCTCAGAGGTGAGTAGGGGAGAGAGCTCCTGGTAGACATGCTCCTGATAGTCGTTGTACCAAGCGATCTCCTTGTCTGTCAGGAGCGACTTCTCTACGAGTGCATTGTCTAGGAAGCAGAGCGTCATAGTCTCAAAGCCGTAGAAGGTGCCGAACTCGGTCTGCTCCTTCTCGACCGTCAGGATCAAGTTCTCGATGCGGATACCGTACTGGTCTGCACGATAGAGACCTGGTTCATTGCTGGTGAAAGTGTGCAGGTGCATCGGTGTTGGGTTATTGTCCGTGCGAATGTTTTGCGGTCCTTCGTGCACATTCATAAAGACGCCGACACCGTGTCCCGTGCCGTGACCATAGGAAAGGCCTCTATCCCAGAGCGCCTTGCGGGCTAGTATGTCTAGCTGGTTGCCGCGGGTACCCTTGGGGAAGCGTGCCGTAGCGATTGCGATGTGTCCCTTGAGCACCAGCGTGAAGTCTGTCCGTTGCTGGTCGGTGACGGGGCCGAGAGCGATCGTGCGGGTGATGTCTGTCGTACCATCAATGTACTGCCCACCACTGTCCAGTAGGAGCATGCCCTTGGGCTCTAGCTTGTAGGCACTCTCGGGTGTGGCGGAGTAGTGCACGATAGCTCCATGGGCTTCGTAACCGCAGATGACGCCAAAGCTGTCACTGATGTAAAACTCTTGCTTCGCGCGGAACTGCTGGAGCGTCTCGCCTGCCGAGTACTCGTCGACGTGCTCACCCTTCTTGAGAGCCTGCTCGAGCCAGATGAAGAAGCGGGTCAGAGCGACACCATCACGGTGCATAGCTCGGTGGATGCCAGCTATCTCCGTCTCATTCTTGATCGACTTGAGGTGCGATATGACTGAGTCGCCTGTGATGACGGGACGATCGCCCAGCTCCTCACGGACACGCTGTGAAGTGCGCTTCGGATCGACCATCACCTTGAGATCTTGTGGTAGTTTGCTCAGGAAGTCGTAGAAGGTGTCGTAGTCGCGAACCTCTACGCCCTCACCATTGAGTATCTGGCGTAGCTCAAAGACCGTCTTCTCTGGCAATGCAAAGAGATAAGCGTGCTCATTGTCGATAAAGCCGAAGGCGATGCCGACAGGATTGTAAGAGACGTCGTTGCCTCTGATGTTAAAGCTCCAGCAGAGTTCGTCAACCATCGTGATAGCGACCGCCTCAGCGCCATAGCTCTGGTAAGCCTCGCGGATACGCTGCAGACGGTCACGGGTACGCTCGCCTGAGAACTTGACATCCTGTAGGTAAAACGTATTGGTCGGCACGCCAGGTCTGTCGCTCCACACCTCCTCGATGAGGTCATACTGTGAGACCAGCTTGATGCCGTGGTTCGCTAGCGACTGGGCAAGTGGTGCGTACTCAGCCATGGAGTAGCAGGCTCCGTCGACACCGACAACAGCACCCTTGCTCAGATGCGTAGAGAGATACTGCTCGATGGTAGGCGTGTCAGGATCGTCGCCACGCTGTAGTGTCATCTCGCTACCTTGCAGCTCGTTCGTTGCCTGTAGGTAGTAGCGCGAGTCGGTCCACATGAAGGACTTGTCTAGCGTCACAAGCGCTGTGCCGGCAGAGCCGGTGAAGCCACTGATCCAGGTACGCGACTTCCACCGCTCGGGGGTGTACTCGCTCAGATGAGCGTCGCCACTAGGTATGATGTAAGCATCTATATGATGCGTGCGCATCGCTTGGCGTAGCGCCTCGATACGCTGATTGATAGGACTGTTTGTTGGCATATATATGATTGTTTGTTCTTTGTTCTAATGGGTCAGGGATTAGTCGGCAAGCGGTTGATGCTCGGGACGGAGCAGGTCTAGGACCGTCTTGACCGGGGTAAAGGTATCGCTCGGCACCTCAACGAAAATCGTATTCCAGTCGTGCATCGCTCCATTCCAAAGGCCGGGGTGCTCCAGCGCTTTGAGCGGGCGCCCCTCGACGCTCTTCTCACTGATGAAAGCTGTCTGCGGATTGACATACTTGTGCAGGTCAAAGGGGTTCCCCTCGTAGTCTCGTATGTAACAGCAAAGGTCGACCGGGTTGAAGTGGGTCCCCTCGCGCATCATCTCAAGAGCCTCGGGGTTGTTCTTGTCCACCTGCACGCTCTCAAGGATTTGTAGCGAGGTCGTGCCGTCCGCTTCGCGTACTAGGTAGGGACCACCGCCCGGCTCGCCCTCGTTGCGCACCATACCGCAGACACGTATCGGACGGTCCAGCTTAGCCACCAGCTTAGGTATCAGCTCCTCCTCGCTGAGTAGCTCAGCGTGCGGGATCTGTATGCAGAGCGTCTCATCGAGGAAGGTTAAAACCTCCTCCGTCAGCGCCTTGTTCACCTTCGAACGCTTGAGCTGCTGCAGATAGCCGAAGATGCGGTCGCGTACCGCCAGGAGGATACCGCCGAGGAGCTTTTTGTAGAGCACTGTATTGCTCTTCAGGTGGTCGGGCGTGACGTTGTCAATGTTTTTGATGAAAACTACTGAAGCGTCCAGCCGACCAAGATTGCCAATGAGCGTACCGTGCCCACCGGGGCGAAGGAGTAGCGTACCGTCAGCACGGCGGAAGGGCGTGCCACGCTCTAGGTCTAGAGCGATCGTGTCGGTGCTGCGCTCCTGAATACTATAGGTCACATGATAGCGACAGCCAAACAGATCCTCGAAGCTCTGAATGCGTCGATCGACTAGAGAGCGAAAGGCCTCCAGATGCTCAGGCGATACGGTGAAGTGCAACCGCACATCTCCGTGAATGTCTTGTGTATAGAGCGCCCCCTCGACCATATGCTCCTCGATAGGGGTGCGCTTGGTGCCGTTGGGGTAATCGTGGAAGAGGAGCATCCCCTTTGGCAACGACCCGTAGCCCATGCCGTGCGAGTCGAGGAGGTTGTCGATGATGGTGCCGTACTGCTCACTCTCCATCAGCTTGCTCATGGTGCGCCAATTGTTGCGCAGGCAGGTCTCGCTCAGTTTCTCATAGAAGGCGAAGGACTCCAGATGATCCACAAACGTCTGCTGGTCGGGTGTCAACTCATCGTGCGAGATCTGCTGCTCCTTGGGTAGTCCATAGAGCGACTTAAACATGCGACTCGCGGCTCCCGAGGCGGGGACAAACTTGACAACATCGGCTCCAGGCTTCTGCAGGTAGTCGTGCCATAAGTCTAGGTAGTAGGGCATCTCGTCAGTTGCTAGGCGCATGATGCCCCGCTCGAGCTTTGCCGAGTCGACGATGACTAGATAAGGTGTCCCATCGATAAGTAGCTTGAGCTGTCGCTCCGCTTCGCCAGCGGATATGCCCCGCTCAGCGAGGTAGCTGAGGTCTTCGGAGGTAAATGTGTTAGAGTCGTCCATACGATGTGAGGTGTCAGAATAATAGGCACCTCAAAGATACGAAAAAGCCATCAGACGCTAGCGCTCCGAAAGCCCGCAAGTTTACCTAGTTGACGAGCCTTCCTTGATGCCTTTGTGTCGGCTGGCTCCCACAGCTACGGAGGAATATGCAAATGACTCGCTGGAATTTGATTATGGCGTCCCCCTTGGGGGCAACATTGATGTGGGCTTAGTTGTTGAGCATCTGCTTGAGGGCGTCGAGCTGCTTGAGAGCGTCTAGGGGCGTGAGGTTGTCGATGTCTAGCTCGTTGATCTTGGTGCGGACAGCCGTGAGGACGGGGTCGTCTAGCTGGAAGATAGACATTTGCATGCCTCCGCTCTGTGAGGTGCTAGGGGTGGCGGAGTCGGGGGCTTGGTCGCTCTCGGTGCGGTAAGCCTCTAGGTGCTGGAGCACTTCGCCAGCTCGCGCTACGATCCAGGTGGGCATACCGGCCAACTTCGCAACCTGTATACCGAAGCTGTGTGCTGAGCCGCCTGGGACTAGCTTGCGGAGGAAGAGCATCTCGCCATCGATCTCACGTGCCGAGACGTTGTAGCACTGCACCCGCTCAAGGTGGTCGGCTAGTTCGTTGAGCTCGTGGTAGTGCGTGGCGAAGAGCGTCTTGGCTCGTCCTTGCGTTGTGCTGTGTAGGTACTCGACGATGGCCCACGCTATGGAGACCCCATCGAAAGTGCTGGTACCACGCCCTAGCTCGTCAAAGAGGATCAAGCTGCGAGGGGTCAAGTTGTTAAGGATGCTGGCGGCCTCTTGCATCTCAACCATAAAGGTGGACTCGCCCACGGCGATATTGTCCGAAGCGCCCACACGGGTGTAGACCGAGTCAACGATGCCGATGGTGGCTGAGGTGGCGGGGACGAAGCTTCCCATCTGCGCCATGATCACAATGAGCGCCGTCTGGCGGAGCAGGGCACTCTTACCGCTCATGTTCGGGCCAGTGATGATCATGATTTGGCAGTCGATGGGGGAGAGCTTCACATCGTTGGGGATGTAAGGTTGTCCCGCAGGGAGGGTGCGCTCAATGACTGGGTGGCGTCCGTCGACGATCTCCAGGTCGTATCCATCGTTGAGCGTGGGACGACAGTAGTCATACGCCTCGGCAACAGCGGCCAGTGAGGCGAGGACATCAAGCTGCGCTAAGATCTGAGCATCCTGTAGGAGTTGGTTGGCAAACTGCTGGAGCGTCCCAATGAGCTTCGCAAAGAGCTCCTGCTCCAGTGCTAGAATACGATCTTCAGCTCCGAGGATCTTCTCCTCGTACTCCTTTAGTTCTTGGGTAATGTATCGCTCCGCACTGACGAGCGTCTGCTTGCGAATCCACTCTTCGGGCACTTGCTCCTTGTAGGTATTGCGCACCTCGAGATAATAGCCGAAGACATTGTTGAAGCCAATCTTGAGACTGGCGATGCCGGTGTGCTCCGTCTCACGAGCGAGGAGGTCGTCGAGGTATTGCTTGCCCGACTTGAGCAAGCGCCGTAGCTGGTCTAGCTCTTCGCAAAAGCCCTCGGCGATGGTCTCTCCCTTGCCGATCTGCTGCGGTGCTTCGGGATTGAGCTGGAAGGTGATCTGTTGGCACAGCTGTGTGCAGGGATCGAGTAGCGAGCAGAGTGTTGTCAGGGTCTCCTCGCCTTCGTCTAGAGCGAGCTGGCGTATGGGTGCGATGAGAGCGATGGAGAGTCCGAGGCGAACCACTTCGCGAGGGGTGATACGTCCCATGGCGACACGCCCCACGAGGCGCTGCAGGTCGCCTATCTCCTTCATCTGGTCGGTGAGCTTGGTGCGTAGCTGAGGATTGTCCACAAGGTTTGCGACAATGCTTTGACGCTGTTGGATTGCTTGAAGCTTTTTTAGCGGGAAAGCTATCCACTGATCCAGTAGACGAGCACCCATCGGCGTGACCGTTTGATCGAGGATCTGGCGGAGCGTGGTGCCGCCCGCATTCATCGGGGTGATGAGCTCCAGACTGTGAGCCGTAAAGCCGTCGATGCGTACATGTCGCTGCTCGTCAATGCGGACGATGCGGGTGATGTGGCCGATTTCGGTGTGCTTCGTCATATCGAGGTAGTGAAGCACGGCCCCCGCAGCGGTGATCGCTAGCGGGAGGGTGTCGATGCCGAAGCCCTTGAGCGAGAGCGTGCCGAAGTGCTGCAGGAGACGCTCCCGGTTATTGCTCTCGGAGAAGATCCAGTCGTCGTAGTCCGAGAGATGTCCCTCGGGCTGGAGGAGTCGCTGCAGATGATCACGATGCTTGCGCTCGATGAGGATCTCTTTGGGGTTGTAGCCGGAGATGAGCTTGGCGAGTACCTGATCGGTGCACTCTGTGGCGTAAAACTCTCCCGTCGAGAGGTCGAGCAGTGCTAAGCCGTAGCGGTTCTCCCCTTTAGCTTCGGGGTAAACGGCTGCGAGGAAGTTGTTTTGCTTGCTCTGGAGGACATTATCCGTGGTAACGACACCGGGGGTAACGATCTCGGTGATACCCCGCTTGACCAACTTATTGGTCAGCTTCGGGTCTTCGAGCTGATCGCAGATAGCCACCCGCTTGCCCGCTCGAACCAGCTTAGGCAGGTAAGTGTCGAGCGCATGGTGGGGAAAGCCCGCCAGCTCGACATGTTGCGCCGCTCCGTTGGCACGCTTGGTGAGCGTGATGCCGAGGATCTTGGACGCCTCGATGGCATCGTCGGAAAAGGTCTCGTAGAAGTCGCCCACACGAAAGAGCAAGATAGCATCGGGATGCTTCTTTTTGAACTGCATGTACTGCCGCATCATCGGGGTCTCGGCGATCTCTTTCTTAGCCACGGGATAAATAGTCTCTTAAGGTCGTTACGGCATCAAAAGTACCAAAAAAAAGCATACGCCTCGTCTCGGCAACCCCCTAAAGTAAGGGAGGAGAGCTAGAAAAGAGGCTAGAGTAGTCCCTCCTGGCGGAGGCGGTCACGCACTTCGCTGGCGGAAGTGTAGCGCTCGATCTGCTCGATGAGCTGACGAAGCTCGACCAATTCATCGCGCACCGCTTTGAGCTGGGCGATCGCCTCGGCACGTTGCTCTGCCTCTTGAGGATTGTGTCGGAGAGTTGCCTTGGCACCGTCGATCGTCAGGTTAGACTCTCGCAGTAGGTGACGGATTAGTTGCATTTCGCGCAGATTATCCTGCGAGTACTTGAGCCGTCCCGTGCTACTGCGACGCACCTGCACGGCAAAGGTCTCAACCCAGTAGCGCACCGTAGACTGACTCTCTTGGAGCGCCTCAGACACCTCTCGGTGGGAGTAGTAGAGCTTCTTGCTGTCCATACGATCTTACGCTTTGCGGGGTGAGAGCTTCTCCTTGAGGTAGTGACCCGTGATTGATTCGGGGCAGGCGGCCACCTCTTCGGGCGTGCCCGCCACTACGAGCTGTCCACCCTTGTCGCCCCCATCGGGTCCTAGGTCGATGATGTAGTCGGCGCTCTTGATCACCTCCATGTTGTGCTCGATGATCAGCACCGAGTGCCCTTGGTCGATCAAGTCACGGAAGGCGGCTAGGAGCGTGGATATATCGTGAAAGTGTAGCCCCGTGGTCGGCTCGTCGAAGACGAAGAGCGTGTGCGGCTCGTGGTCACGACCAAGGTAGTAGGCGAGCTTGAGGCGCTGGTTTTCACCGCCCGAGAGCGTCGAGCTGTTTTGCCCTAGCTGTAGGTAGCCTAGCCCGACACGCTGCAACCCCTCGAGGAGACGAATGATCGAAGTGGTTTGGTCGGCTGGGTACTTGGTAAAGAACTCTATCGCTTGGTCCACCGTCATCTCCAGCAGGTCGTAAATGTTGACTCCGTGGTAGGTCACCTCGAGGATGTTCTTCTGAAAGCGTTTCCCCTCGCAAGCATCGCACACCAGCGTTATGTCCGTCATGAATTGCATCGGCACCTCGACGACGCCATCGCCTTTGCACACTTCGCAACGTCCGCCCTCCTTATTAAAGGAGAAAAAGTAAGGCTTGTAGCCCATCTGCTTTGCCAAAGGCTGGTCAGCGTACAGTTCGCGGATCGGTGTAAACGCATCTATATAGGTGACTGGATTAGAGCGCGTGCTGCGCCCCACGCTGTTTTGGTCCACGTAAAGGACCTGCTCCACGAGGTCAACGTCGCCCGTCAGCATACGGCTCTGCGTCTCTCGAGGACGTGCATTGATGATGCGTTGTAGCTCCTCCACAAGGAGGTCGGAGATGAGGGTACTCTTGCCCGAACCGCTCACGCCCGTGACCACCGTCATGTTAAAGAGCGGGATGTCCACGTCGAAGCCCTTCAGATTGTTCTTATGCACCCGGTGCATCGTCAGCTTGCGCTGCACTGGGCGACGATGCTTTGGCACTGGGATCTCCTCGCGCCCCGTCAGATAAGCCGCCGTGTAGCCAGGCGTCTCGGCTGTTATGTCGCTCGGCTTGCCGTGGTAGATCACCTCGCCACCGAGACGACCCGCATCAAGCCCCATATCAATCAGGTAGTCGGCCGCACGTATCGTCAGCTCGTCATGCTCCACGACAATGACCGTGTTGCCCTGGTCACGAAGCTCCTTGATGACCGAGATCAGCCGATCGGTGTCGCGGTCGTGCAGTCCGATGCTCGGCTCATCCAGTATGTACATCGAGCCGACGAGGCTGTTGCCCAGACGTGTCGCTAGGTTGATGCGCTGGCTCTCCCCGCCCGAGAGGGTATTCGAGCGTCTGTCTAGGGTCAGGTAACCGAGCCCCACGCCGTCTAGCGTGCGGAGTCGGTTGCGGATCTCTTTGAGCGGGCGCTCCGCAATCTTAGCCTCATCGGGGGCCTCCAGCTCTTGGGCAAAGAAGGTCAATGCCTCACGGATCGACATTTGCCCGATCTGGTGAAAGTTCTTGCCCATATAGGTAAAGAGCAGGGCATCCTCTTTGAGCCTACCGCCATGGCAGGCGTAGCACTCGCTTTTGCCCCGATAGTGCGCCAGACGAACACGGTTCTGGATCTTGTAAATGTCCTTCTGGAGCATGGCGAAGTAGTCGTCAATGCCGTAGAGCGTCCCTTTGCCCCAGCCCCCGCCTTCATGCCCGTGCCAAAGCAGGTCACGTTGCTCCTGCGTTAGCTCAGCGTAGGGAGTGTGGATGGGGAAGTCAAAGCGCTTCGCCTCGTGCATGAAAGCTTTCGCCCACTCGGAAGACTTAGCCCCACGCCAGCAATCCACGCACCCCTCGTAGAGCGAGAGACTATCGTCGGGGATCACCCGCTCAGGGTCAATGCCAAGGATTGAGCCAAAGCCTCCGCAAACGGTGCAGGCACCCGCAGGGCTGTTGAAGTTGAAGAGGTCTGGCGTAGGTTCCGTAAAGGTCCGCCCATCTGCCTCAAAGCGTGCGCTAAAGTTGCGCCGACCCTCGCTACTCCACGCCCCCTCGCTATCTTGCCAGCGGAGGGCGCAGGTCTCCCGACCCTCGTAAAGCGCTATCTCGATAGAGTCCCCGAGTCGCGACTCGTAGCTATCGTCGCCCGTGCGGACGGTCAGACGATCCACGATCAACTGCACCTGCTTCGCCTCGCGTAACTCCTTATTGCTCACATCCTCAATACGGTAGACCGTGTCGTCGATGAGGACACGGTTGTACCCCTGCCCCTGTAGGAGCATCAGATGCTCGATGAGACGTCTCCCCTCAGGCGGATAGAGATCCGCTAGGATGTAAAGCTTGCTATCGGTCGGGATCTGATGAGCCGCCTCGACCACATCGGCAGCGGTGTGCCGCTTGACCAGCTCGCCACTGATAGGCGAGTAGAGCTTGCCCACGCGAGCCATCAACACACGCAGGTAGTCGTCGATCTCTGACGAGGTGCCGACAGTAGAGCGTGGATTGCGACTGATCACCCGCTGCTCGATGGCGACCGCAGGCGGGAGGTTCTTAATTTGGTCACACTCAGGCTTCTTCATCCGCATGAGGAACTGCCGTGCGTACGACGACAGACTATCCACATAGCGGCGCTGTCCCTCAGCGTAGAGCGTGTCAAAGGCGAGCGAACTCTTGCCCGAGCCGCTCACGCCCGTGATGACGACCAGCTCCCCACGGGGAATGTCTAGGTCTATGCCCTTGAGATTGTTAACACGGCAACCACGGATTATAATATCATTGAGGGGACTCTTCTTCATAGCTACTCCTTTTCCAAAACAAAGATACGAAATTAGAGGTTAGAAGTTAGAGATTAGAGAGCAAGTGCCCCTAGTTTCTAACTTCTAACCTCTAATTTCTAATATCTAGTCTCTAACTCTTCTTTCTGGTCAAGAGGTGCCACAGCTCACGCACCCAGAGGACGAGTGAGGAGCCGATGACGATGATGACCCAGTCGATGAACTTGAGCCCCGTCACGTTGAAGAACTGCTGTAGTCCAGGCACCTCGACCATCGCAACCTGACCAATGAGGATGATGGCGACGATGGTGAGCAATCCGCGACACCCCTTGAAGTGGAGCGCACTGCGTCCGGTCTCGAAGGCGCGCGCATTGAAGAGGTAGAAGAAGTGCGTCATCACGAAGATCGTGAAGAGGAGCGTCTGCTCGTACGGTGAGACGTGTCCCTTGGGGCCGAGCTCCATCGTAAGCAGGTCGGTCAGCTGCGTCACATCGGTGCGCTGGAAGATATAGAGTAGCACCAAGAGCAAGGCAAAGAAGAAGCCACCCACGCCAATGATCTCACGCAGCATTGGGCTGTTGAGGATGAAGGCGTTGCGGTCACGTGGCTTGTCTTTCATCACACTCTCAGAGGGTGGTAGCGAGGCAAGCGCCATGGCGGCGAAGGTGTCCATGATCAGATTGATCCAGAGCATCTGCGTGACGGTCAGCGGGGACTCTGTACCCATAAAGGCGCCACAGAGAACCAGTAGACAAGCGGTCACATTGACGGTCAACTGGAAGAGGAGGAAGCGCTGGATGTTTTGATAAAGTGAGCGTCCCCACATGACTGCCTTGCCGATACTGCTAAAGGAGTTGTCGATGATGGTAATGTCGGAAGCCTCCTTGGCAACGCTCGTGCCATCGCCCATAGAGAGCCCGACGTGTGCCGCACGGAGAGCAGGCGCATCGTTGGTGCCGTCGCCAGTGACAGCCACTACGTGACCATTCTTTTGGAGCGCCTCGACGAGTCGCTTTTTGTCCATCGGACGAGCTCGAGAGATGATCTTTAGATCGTTGACACGTGCTAGGAGCTCTTCGTCAGAGAGCGCTGCGAAGTCAGGTCCCGTGATGATGCTATTCGCTCCATCTTGGCTGTCGTCCCACAGGCCGATCTGGCGAGCTATCTCGCGTGCCGTGCCGGAGGTATCGCCTGTGACCACCTTCACATCGATCCCAGCATGGACACACTCTTGCACCGCTGCAGGTACCTCCACGCGGACGGGATCGGCGATGGCGACTACACCGATGAAGCAGAGCTTGCTGGCGGTCAATTGGCCAGACTCAATCGCCGAGTCGCCCTCATCAACCAACTGGTAGGCAAAGCCTAACGTACGCATAGCGCGATGCTGATACTCGGCCAACTGCTGTTCGAGCTCCTCCCGGCTTACGGCAGACTCAGCGCAGAGGTCAAAGACGATCTCGGGGGCTCCCTTAATATAGAGTACGCGCTTGCCTTGCAGACGAGGCGACTCAACGAGCGTCGCCATATATTTGCGCTCTGTGGAGAATGGTACCTCAGCGACCGTCTCCACTTGCTCTCGCAAAGAGCGATAGTCGACCCCCTGACCGTGAAGCCATAGGAGCAGAGCGCCTTCCGTTGGATTGCCCAGCACCTGTGGATTGGCGTGGTCGGAGAGATCGAGCGAAGCGGTTGAATTGACCGCAACACCCTCGTGGAGTAGATCCTGAGGGGTATCACCGTAGAGCTTCATCTCGTCGACGCTCATCAGGTTTTGCGTTAGGGTACCCGTCTTATCGGTACAGATGACGGTGGTCGCGCCCATCGTTTCGCAAGCGTGCATCTTGCGCACCAAGTTATTGGTCCGTAGCATGCGACGCATACTGTAGGCTAGACTCAGCGTCACCGCCATGGGCAAACCCTCTGGCACCGCCACGACGATCAGCGTCACGGCAATCATTAAGGTCTGCAGGATGTATGCGAAGAAGAGAGCAGTCTGCTCGCCAGATCCAAAGATGTCGGTACCGTTGGTGACTAGGTAAACGATGACACGCCCTATGACGATGAGGGCAGCGATGCCGTAGCTCACCCAAGTGATCCAGTTGCTCAGACCATCGAGCTGTTCGCTTAGCGGGGTCTTGACACCATCATCAATCTGAACCGCTTCGAACACTTTGCCTTGCTCTGTCTTGTCGCCCACGGCGAGGACTTTGCAGATGCCGTGACCCTCCATCACTTTGGTCCCTTTCATCACATGATTGGAGGGGTAGGTGGCGCCTTGGTCAAACTCCTCTGGGCGAACGCTCTTGTTGCAAAACGGTTCGCCCGTGAGGGTCGACTCGTCCATCTGTAGCATCGTCGCCTCGAGGAGCTCGCAGTCGGCAGGCACCTCCTCGCCACTGCCTAGGATTACGATGTCGCCTACGACTACCTCACGGCGTGGCACCTGCGTTACGTTGCCATTGCGGATGAGGGTCACCAGCTCATCGTCATGCACCTGATTGAGGATGGTGAACTCCTTGTCTGCCTGTAGCTCAAAGTAGAAGGCTAGTCCCGTGGCAAGTAGGATCGCTACGAAGATACCCACGGGCTCGAAGAAGACCTCGGCGCCCTGTCCCAGCCCAAAGTACTCGTAGCAGGAGATGCCGACGGAGAGTCCACCGGCAATCAGCAAGATGATGATCAGCGGGTCGGTAAACTTCTCCAAGAACTGTCGCCATAGTGGCTCCTTCTGAGGCGGTGTCAATACATTCGCGCCGTGCTCCTTGCGACTCTCTAGTACTTGTGCGTCGCTTAGTCCAGTGTAGTGATATTTCTCTTCCATAAGATTGGTGTTGTGAGTTTTGACTCTTTAGATATAGCCGACGGACTTCATAGCTTCTATAGAGGCTCCCCCCTCAAGAATGAAAAAAGACAAAAGCCCCGCGCTCTCTAGCAGTGCTTAGAGAGGCGGGGCTTGTCATTAGGAAGGGTTTTCTAGAGGAACTCCCATCTGTCGTGCTGATGAAGGTTTACTTGAGAACCTCATCAAGGAGTGCGTCATCCACGAGGAAGGGGATGGTGATGTGGTAGAGATCAGAGTGCTCCTCGTTGAACTCGCGAGAGGTAGACAGTGCGTTCTCATTGCGAGCCCAAGCGCGGCGAGCGACACCGCCCATCACGTCCCAAGTCATAGCCTGACGTAGGATCTCGTCGACACGACGGCTACCGTCGAGGACCATACCAAAGCCTCCGTTGATTGCCTTGCCGATGCCGACGCCACCACCGTTGTGCAGAGCGACGAGGCTCATACCACGAGCGCAGTTGCCCGCAAAGCACTGGACAGCCATGTCGGCCATAACGTTACTACCGTCACGTATGTTGGACGTCTCGCGGAAGGGGCTATCCGTACCGCTCACATCGTGGTGGTCACGACCAATCATGATCGGGCCAACCTCGCCACGGCGTACCATATCGTTGAACTTGAGGGCGATCTTCAGACGACCCGCAGCGTCCTGGTAGAGGATACGAGCCTCGGTACCGACGACGAGCTGATTCTTCTCCGCGTCGCGTATCCATATATAGTTGTCACGATCCTGCTCACGACGATCTGGGTCGATGCACTCCATAGCGGCGTGGTCGGTCTTGATTAGATCCTCGTGATCGTGGCTGAGGCACACCCAGCGGAATGGACCATAGCCGTAGTCAAAGAGCTCAGGACCCATGATGTCCTCTACATAGCTTGGCCAGATGAAGCCATCCTTGTCGTCTACGCCGTTGCGAGAGATCTCCTGGATGCCAGCATCAAAGCAAGCCTTCATAAAGGCATTACCATAGTCAAAGAAGTAAGTGCCACGAGCCACCAGAGCCTTGATGGCCTCGTAGTGACGGTGCAGACCCTTGTCCACCTCCTGGCAGAAGCGCTCTCTGTCGTGTGCGAGCAGGTCGGTGCGCTCCTCAAAGGTAAGCGATACAGGGCAGTAACCTCCCTCGTAGACAGCGTGACAGCTCGTCTGGTCGGAGAGTAGGTCGATATGAACGTTGTGCTCGACACAGTACTCCAGCAGGTCCACCACATTCCCGTGGTAAGCGATAGAGCAAGGCTCACCAGCCTTCATACCCTCCTCGGCGAGCTTGAGCGCCTCGGGGATCGTCTGAGCGATATGCTTGACCCAGCCTTGATTGTAGCGAGTCATGATGCGAGACATATCCACCTCAGCCGTGATAGAGGTGGCGCCAGCGATGTCAGCAGCCTTAGGCTGTGCACCACTCATACCGCCTAGTCCAGAGGAGATAAAGAGCTTGCCAGCGAGGTTGCCACCGCTCGGGATGTGTAGCTGCTGACGACCAGCGTTGAGTAGCGTATTGAATGTGCCGTGTACGATTCCTTGTGGACCGATGTACATCCAGCCACCAGCGGTCATCTGACCATAGTTGGCGACGCCCATCTGAGCAGCTATCTCCCAGTCCTTGATATTGTCATAGAGACCGACCATCATTGAGTTGGTGATGATGACACGGGGAGCAGAGGGGTGCGAGGCGAAGAGTCCCAGCGGGTGACCGCTCTCGATGACTAGGGTCTGATCCTGTGTGAGCTCCTCGAGGTACTTGATGATGAGGCGATACTGGAGCCAGTTTTGGCATACCTGACCTGTCTCACCATAGGTTACAAGCTCATAAGGGTAGAGTGCTACAGCGTGCGAGAGGTTGTTGTGGATCATCACTTGGAAGGCCTTACCCTCGATACACTTACCCTTGTAGCTATCAATCGGGCCTGCCTTGAGATCGCCCTCGGGACGATAACGGTAGGCGTAGATCTTGCCACGCTCCTTAAGCTCCTTGAGGAACTCGGGTGCGAGCTCAGCGTGGAGTTCTTTAGGTACATAGCGTAGCGCATTCTGTAGTGCCACACGTGTTTGTGCAGGGGTCAAGCTATAGCCCCTATCAGGTGCTCGACGGATGCCCTCCTCGAAGGTGGGGTACTTGGGCAACGTAGCATCAAGCGTAAACTTACAAGTTCTCTTCATATTTACTGGTTGCTATCTTAATTTCAAGTCCCACAAAGATACTAAAAACTCTCCGATACGTAAACATACCCCCAGGGCATAATCGTGATTAGAGTATCTTCATGAGGTCAAGGTTGCCAGTCATCAGAGACGGTCGCGAGGAGCTTGTAGCACAGCTCGTCTTTCTTCTCATAAGACTTATCTATATATGAGCTGACATACTCCTCTTCGGTCTGGTACTCGGGGTCAACAAGAGCTTTGATTGCTGCATTCTTATTCTCTGGAGTAGGATCCTCTAAGTATCGCAGCATCTCAAAGGGAATGTCCTGCACATCGGCCGATGAGATGAATTTGCCATTTCGTAGCGTCACACTCTTGACCTCATACTTGATCGTGTATTGGGTGTAAATGTCTTGCTCATAGCTGGGAATATTGCCCCAGTAAGCAATATTAGACCGAGTGCTACTCTTAAACCGCTCTAGAGGCCAGGTGCTAGTGGATCCATAGTTCCACTCTTGGTTCTCTTCACTCCACAGTCCGAAGTAGACTTCGCAATCCTCTATCGCTCCGTTTGGATAGGCTATGTCAACCCAAAATCCAGGATAATACATAGTATAGTAGGAGTCATCATCTCTTTGATACGTCGTATGGAAGGTGAGCTTGATGTAAGCATTTGGGTCATGATCGTTGTAAAACTTAGTCCACTCCTGCGAGAGCGTCTCAAACTTTGTCTCGTAAGCCTTGTTATAGTCCATGTAAGCCGTTCGGGCTTTGTCTTGGAGCTTTTGCTTCTCCTCTTCGCTATTGATGTAGTCTAGGTAGTTGATCATCTGCTCGTAGGTGATAGCGCGATAGGCGTCCTCGGCAGTCGTGCCGACCACCTGATTGCGCATCTCCTTGAAGAGCTGATTGTACTGGAGGAGCTGTGGACAGCTTTCGCGATTTGCCTCTAGTTGCTCTTGTGTCAGAGGCTCCAAGACGCTCTTCTGGAGTACTCTGGAACCGGATATTAGGTTCCACACGAAGAATCCTATGACTAGCACCGCAACGACAGATCCTCCGATGATAAGGCCGTTGCGGAGTCTCTTTTTAGCCTGTGGAGACATGGGCTTCTTCTGCCGGGGAGCCACTGGTGTCGTAGGCTGGTACTGATACGTAGGAGCCGTTGGCAACTTGACCTCAGCATTGCTACAGTAAGGACACGCTTGATAGTCCTTAGGAACGAGGTGTCCACACGTAGGACACCTCCTGACATCCACTAAGTTTAGCCTAGTCATATCTACTGCTCTTTAGCGTTGGAGTCACTCTCTACGACTATCTCTGTAACAGTCGCAGGCTTGGGTGACGCTTGCTTTGGGTTAGCCTTGATCACAGTCTCCTTGACCTCGGGCATCACTGCTGCGCGGTGTATGTCGCCTAGGTCTGAGACATTGTTAGCTACGATGGCTCTGATCATGAGTCGCTCTGAGATAGCGTGAGCAGATAATATGATGGGGTAGCTAATCAGGAAGAGGACAAAGCCTAATACGGGGATTACGAGTAGACCTCCAAATAGGATGATCAAGAAAATCTCAATGCTTCCGCCTCCTGTAAGGAGTGCTAATACATAGAGGATCAGATAGGCCCCCATGGTTGAGACAAAGAGGTACACGCCGTTCCACTCGCCTAGGCTTCTGATGATGTGAGCGCATACGGGGATAGCTTTGATCTTGTCGCCGATCCTTACTGTGGCGTAGAGGTCACGCTGCCTATTGCGCCAATAGTAAAAGCCGAAGAATCCTAGCATCAGGAAGTAGACGATGAGGACGAGCACCCCAAAGTAGCTTACGATAGTGGTCCACGTGCCCTGTGAGCTGATAAAGTAATGCACCTGGGGAATGAACAGGAGTACGATAGGAAGTAACATGGGGAGGAATGTTGATACCCCGATTAAGATGTAAAACACCTTGATAGGACTCCGGAAGAATCGTCCACTGTCGATGTACTGCAAGAGACGATCCACATACTGCTTGATTAGATTCATAGTCTATAGTTGTTTAAGTGATACTCAGTCTGTACGAACGTGCCATAAAGCCTTTTCGCTCACTGCTCAGGAGTGATCCTCTTACGTCACGCTCCTTTACAACACGTCCTCGTTTGGAGGCAAAGATAAGCTTTTGCGGCTAAAAATGCAATAGATTGCTAATGCGAGTCGTGGTTTGTACATTCCACCCGCTAATGCTGATGTTTTGCTATGATCCGCGCTTCCTCGGACAGAGCCATCCGGTTACTATCGCCGTGGGGGGGGGCTTCATCGGCTTCTTTTTTTATCTTTCGCTAGAATGACTTGCGGGTGTTTCAGAAAAGCCGCTGATAACCTGCAAATGTTATGTGCGCTTTGCAGAATTGTATGTTTTCGTGGAGAAATATAGGCTAGTGATGCCGTAATCGCTCGTTGGTAAGGATTATTTCACTACATTTGCCACTGCAATAGTACCCTGCGAGAGATATCATAGGCTCTGCGCGGTACGACTTAACGGGCAATAGTATATGAAACTGCAGCAATCTCCTCAGCGATATGATTACATCATCATAGGTGGTGGCCTAGCGGGGCTCTACTGTGCTTACTTTCTAGCGCAGCATGGCTCGGTAGCCCTCATCGCTCGACGCACCATCGAGGAGAGCAACTCCTACTACGCACAGGGGGGAATGGCTGCTGTCACTGACCAGCAGGACTCACCGACGGATCACTACGAGGACACGATCGTAGCGGGGCGTGGGCTCTGCATCCCCGAGGCGGTCAAGGTGCTGACGGACGAAGCACCCGATCGGATCAATGAGTTGATCCAGATGGGTATGACCTTCGACAGCGAGGATGGACATCTAGCCCTCGGTCTAGAGGGGGGACATCACCATCGTCGTATACTCCACGCTGGTGGAGATGCTACGGGACGACTGGTGACCACCTTTATGATCGAGCAGGTTCGGAAGGCACAGCACATTACGATCTTCGACCACCATAGTGCCGTGCAGGTACTACGCTCGGCTGACGGGTCACACTGTCAGGGAATAGTGACCTATGATGAGCGCGCCCATCACTACGACACGATCCTCGCATCGGCTGTCGTACTAGCCACAGGCGGTGCGGCTGCGCTTTACTACCCAACGACCAATCCGCCTACAGCGCTAGGCGATGGGCTCTGGTTGGCCAGCGAAGTGGGTGCCGAGCTGATGGACTTGGAGTTTATCCAGTTTCACCCTACAGCCCTTTATCTGCCGGGGTACGCCTCTTTTCTCATTAGTGAGGCGGTACGTGGCGAGGGTGCTTACCTTGTGGACAAGCACGGCGAACGCTTTATGCCTGCACTACATCCCCTTGCGGAGCTAGCGCCGAGAGATGTGGTGGCGCGCAGCATTTTCCTCAAGATGCAGGAGGAGGGTAGTGACCACGTACGGCTGAGGCTGAGACACATTGACCCGAAGCGACTGTTACAGCGCTTCCCCACCATCACGGAGCACTGTCGCCAGCTGGGACTAGACATAACGGACGAGATACCGGTGGCTCCTGCAGCGCACTACACGGTTGGGGGCATCGGCGTGGATCTCAACGGATGCACCCGCCTACCTGGACTATATGCTGTCGGAGAGGTCTCCTCGACGGGAGTCATGGGCGCCAATCGCTTGGCTTCCAATTCGCTCATTGAGTGTATCGTCTTCGGCAAGCGCATCGCTAACTATGCGATCGCACACCAGACCACGCCTACGGATACGGCATCACTAGCAGTTCCAACGAATCTACCAGACTTGTCGTGGAACCTAGACAAAGAGCAACTCTATGCGCTAGAGCAGCAGGCAAAGATCAATCGACAGATAGGCGACATCTTGATGAGCAGGGTGGGGATCATCCGCTCTAAGGCGGGCCTGACCGAAGCGCTACAAGCACTACAGCATCTCTACGACATGCTGGCAGAGGATGCGCAGCATAGTATCCACGCCTACATGACCCGCAGACGTGTAGAGGTGGCGCACATGATGGCGCACGCTGCACTACTGCGTGAGGAGAGCCGTGGAGGTCACTACCGAAGCGACTACACAGAGACATTGCCTGAGAGTGAAGCTTATCGAACGAGGCTCCTCAATGGGCAGATAACACATCAACCAATCAATTAGCACACAAGAGGTATGACTGATATATACAACAGCGAGGAGTTTGCCACCCTCATAGAGCTGGCTTATCGTGAAGATGCTCCCACGGGAGACCTATCGACACGTTACCTGCTGAGCGAGAGCGACCGAGCCATCGCCACCCTGATAGCAAAGGACGACGGTATCGTCTCTGGTCTGGATGTCGCTTATATGGTCCTCTGTCGGTGCACTCCGGAGGAGGAGATGACCTTTACATCAGAGTATGAGGATGGCGACGAGGTGCGCAAAGGTGATATATTGGCCACCATCGAGGCTCCTTATGCGGACCTGCTACGGGCTGAGCGTATCATGCTCAACTTCCTCCAGCGTATGAGTGGTATCGCTACCTATACGTACCAATGTGTGCAATGCGTGGCAGGTACCAAGACGCGTATCCTAGACACGCGTAAGACTGTACCTGGACATCGACTCACGGACAAGATGGCGGTACGCCACGGCGGCGGTACGAATCACCGTGCTTCGCTCTCTGATATGGTGATGCTCAAGGACAATCACATCGCTATGGCGGGTGGCATCTTGCCTGCCGTGGAGGAGGTGCGTCCTCATCTACCTATCTCTATACGTATTGAGGTGGAGACCACTACGCTGGAGGAGGTGCAAGAGGCTATAGACGCTGGTGCTGACATCATCATGCTGGACAATATGGATCTGGAGACGATGCGCCGTGCCGTCGAGCTCATCGATGGTCAAGCCGAAGTGGAGGCTTCGGGCAATATGACGGCCGAACGCCTAGCTGCCGTTGCCGCTATTGGCGTGGACTACATTAGTATAGGAGCACTGACCCACTCGGTACGCGCTTTTGACATTAGTATGAAGATCAAGCCAATCCAGTAGAGAGGCTTTCGCTCTTACACACACTACCAACTACACACTACCAACTACACACTAACTGACTACTTACACATGACACAACAACAGATAGAGGCTCTCTACGCAGAGATCCGTACGCTCAAGGAGCAGAAGAATGCGGTCATCCTGGCGCACTACTACGCTCGCCCTGAGATACAGCGCATCGCAGACCACCTAGGTGACTCACTGGCGCTCTCTCAGATCGCTGGCGAGACAAAGGCTGATATGATTGTCTTCTGCGGGGTAAGCTTCATGGGCGAGACGGCAAAGATCATTTCGCCCAATAAGAAGGTGCTCTGCCCTGTACCACACGCTGGCTGTACCCTCGCTGAGGGAGCTACCGCTGAGGGGATCAACACTTGGCGCGTCAAGCACCCCGACGGCATTGTCGTCAGCTATGTTAATACGACAGCGGCTGTCAAGGCGGTCACCGACTACTGCGTGACTAGTGCCAATGCGCTGAAGATCGTACGTGCTCTCCCCACGGGGCAGCCTATCCTCTTTGGTCCTGACAAGAACCTCGGACAGTACATCATGAATGTAACGGGACGGGAGATGGATCTATGGCAGGGCGCTTGCTACGTGCACGCTGACATCACCTCCGAGCTGGTTCATACGATGCTGGATCGCTATCCCGAGGCGGAGATCTTGATACACCCTGAGTCGGTAGCGGCTAGCGACCAGTCGATCGTCGACAATCCTCGCTGTATCATCGGCTCTACCACCACGATCATTAATCGTCCTGGTGTCTCTGACCTGAAGCAGTACATCATCGCCACGGAGCCTGAGGTGCTGGCCGAGATGACGAGACGCTATCCTGACAAGGAGCTGATACCGATCCTCCCCGATCAGACTTGCGAATATATGAAGATGATCACCCTCGAGGGACTCCGCGACGCACTCCTCTACGAGCAGTACGAGGTGCATGTCGACGAAGAGCTCCGTCAGAAGGCGTGGCGCTCCATCGAGCGGATGCTCCAGTTCTAAAAGACTGTACTGGAGTCCAGCTCCTTCAAAAAACAAAAGAAACGGATTAGTCGTCTTCCCTAGCGAAGACGGTTAATCCGTTTCTTATTTACCCCCAAAGGAGCCTTCGAATGAAACGATTAAATTTCAGCTAGATAGCCAGCGTGATCGGAACATTTGTGGCGTTTCGATCGGAATATTTGTGGTGTTTTGGTCGGAACATTTGTGGTGCGTTGTGACCGAAGTTGCTATGCTCACACGGAGCGCAAGACTAACGAAATCTAAAGCGTAAAGCGCTTACTGGAAGTGGCTGGGGAATCCCTTTTTGATTTATTGCTAGCCGATAAAAGTCAGAAAGGGGAGCCGTGTATAGCTGGATGTCCAGCACTAATACACGAATAGGCTGTCTGGAAGCACAGGTAGTCCTAAGTCTTGTCTGAGACTATCAGACAGTGCCTGATCTCTCTTTTGAGGATAGGGCTGTTGTAGCCACTTTCGAAACCCCGAAAAGTACAGCGTGCGTTTCTCCTTCATCACATAATACTTATCAAGCAAGGTAGCTGCAAACTCGGCTGATAGTCTACCCGCTTCTACCTCTCGCTTCAATAGGTCGTAAGTATGAGGCTCTATCAACCTTTGAGGATTATGTAGTAAAACGGCAGGCAGAGCTCCTAATAGGTATCCGAAAGAGTCGTTGTACTTTCCTAAATCGCTGATATACCCATAATGCTCGATGAGCCAAATTGCCTTTGAAAAGCAGAGGCTATCAGTATGGAGATTGAAAGCCCGACTGTTTGCGAAGTAAAGACTGGAGTTGTCTCTAATCCCTTGATTTAGTGCTCTAATTTCAGCTAGTGTTATCGCAATACTATCCAATCGTGTGACCTCCGAGACGGGCTTGCTCTGATGATCTAAATTGGTCGAAACAGGAGCACACGCTGTCAAGAGACAAGCGACAATTGTAAATGCAAATTTAATACGCCTCATATACGGTCTGAGAGAACACACTTTCGTTAGTTGAACTATCCTATTTGCTTGCGATGACGCTCCTTGCTAGAATCTGTCCGTTGTGGTAGGTCAGAAGCGCATCGCACGCTCCAGACGTCGCTTGTCCTCGCGGTCTCGTATGGCGGCGCGCTTGTCGTACTGCTTCTTACCTCGAGCGAGTGCAACGACTAGCTTAGCGAGTCCACGCTCATTGATGAAGAGACGCACGGGGATGATCGTCTGCCCAGGGTTCTTCATCTCCTCCTCGAGCTTGCGTAGCTCCTTGCGGTTGAGTAGCAGCTTACGCTCCCGTCGCTCCACATGGTTATTGTAGGAAGCGTAGCTGTACTCCGCTATATACATATTCTTGATCCACAGCTCCCCACGCGAGAAGTAGCAGTAGCTATCCACGAGAGCCGCTTTGCCCGCACGTATAGACTTGATCTCGCTGCCGACGAGTACGATACCTGCGGTGTACTGGTCGAGGAGCTCATAGTCATAGGTAGCGCGCTTGTTGCGTATGTTGATCGCTCGGGCGGATTGCTTGCCTTTCTTAGCCATAGGGGTTGTGGGTTAAGGGCGAATGCTTAGTCTATCTTGTCAAAGCCTGTGTAGGGTCTCAGAGCCTTGGGGATGATGATGCCCTCGGGGGTCTGATTGTTTTCCAGAAGCGCAGCGACAATGCGTGGCAGAGCGAGGGCACTACCGTTGAGCGTGTGGCAAAGGGTGATCCCCTCCTCAGGGTCACGGTAACGACACATCAAGCGGTTGGCCTGATAGCTCTCAAAGTTGGACACGGAGCTCACCTCGAGCCAACGCTCCTGCGCAGCTGAGAAGACCTCAAAGTCATAAGTCATCGCACTCGTAAAGCTCAGGTCGCCACCACAGAGGCGAAGGATACGATAGGGGAGTTCAAGCTCCTCGACGAGGCTCTTGACATGTGCGATCATCTTGTCGAGCTGCTGCCATGAGTGGTCGGGGCGGTCGATGGATACGATCTCTACCTTGTCAAACTGATGCAAGCGGTTGAGCCCGCGCACATCCTTGCCGTAGGACCCCGCTTCACGACGGAAGCAAGGTGTGTAGGCGGTGCAGCAGATAGGGAGCTGGTCTGCCTCGAGGATGACATCACGGAAGATGTTTGTCACAGGTACCTCGGCCGTCGGTATGAGGTAAAGGTTGTCCAGCTGTGCGTGGTACATCTGCCCCTCCTTGTCGGGGAGCTGACCAGTGCCGATACCTGACGCCTCGTTGACCATAATAGGTGGCTCCACCTCTTTAAAGCCCGCTGCGGTGGCTCTGTCGAGAAAGAAGTTGATCAAGGCACGCTGTAGTCTCGCTCCCTTTCCCTTGTAGACAGGGAAGCCTGTACCCGTGATCTTGACTCCCAGCTCGAAGTCTATGAGATCGTACTGCTTAGCCAGCTCCCAGTGTGGTAGCTTGGCTGTACCATCTAGGTGAGGCATCTCACCACCCGTAGCTACGCATAGGTTGTCCTCGGCAGAGGTGCCGTGTGGCACATCGGGGTGTGGCAGATTAGGCACGGATAGTAGGAGCTGTCGCATGGTCTCCTCAGCCTGTCGCATGGTCTCTTCGGCCTGCTTAGAGATCTCCTTGAGCGTTTGTACCTCAGCTTTGAGCTGCTCAGCCTCTTCGCGGGCACCTGCTTTCATCTTCTCTCCGATGGAGCGTGAGAGGAGCTTCTGCTGAGCTAGACTGTCGTCCTTCTTGTGCTGTGCGTCGCGTCTCAGCTTGTCCTGAGCGATGATAGCTGCTATGGGCTCTTCAGCGGGAAAGTGCTTGACGGCGAGCCGCTCGATGACTCCCTGAGGGTCATCCAATATTTGTTTGATGGTAAGCATTACCTATTTTTTAGTGATTACGTGTGAGGTGCTTGTCACGCCTAGCGACAAGCTATACTACAAAGGTACTGTTTCTTCTGCATTTATAGGCACAACCAAGGGAAGAACCCACACAAGAGTGAGTCCTCCCCTCATCAATATCTGACGAGCTACCTAGCTGGCGATGCCTTGTCAGGCTTTACTCAGCGGGCTGCGTAGCCTCGGGCTGTGCCTCAGGAGCAGGAGCTGGGGCAGGAGCCTCAGCTGCTGGAGCTGCGGGTAGTGGTAGCGTAGCCTCAGGCTGCTGAGGTAGCAGAGGCGCGCTCTGCTGAGACTTCTCAATGAAGCTCTCGCCCTGGTTGCCCTGTACGTGAGGCTTGATGAAGAAAGAGCTGGCGATGCTGAGCACAACCATAGCTCCTGCAAGCGTCCAGGTAGCCTTCTCGAGGAAGTCAGTCGTCTTGCGTACCCCCATGTACTTGTTGCTCTCGCCGAAGCCTGCAGCTAGACCACCGCCCTTAGAGTTCTGGACGATGACGATGAGAATCAGCAGGATAGCTGCGATGAGGATCAGGATGGTTAGAAAGATTTGCATGTCTACTATTCTATGAATGCGTATTTATGAATGAGAAGCGTTGTCGATTAGCTTCTCAAGAAAGTCCAATTGAACTGCAAAGTAACTAATTTTTTCTGGAAACTTCAAGCTTAGCGCCTCAATAATTTGCTTTGCGCGCTCGTAATGCCCCTGTTTGATGTAGATAGAGGCTAGTGTTTCGGTGAAAAGCATGTCGCTCGGTTCTGATTCGTCAGAGGGTGTCACCGTAGGTTGTGGAGCGGGGGCTGGTGGGGGCTCGCTCTCGGCGGAGCCTGTGGGGAGTAGCCCTGAGAGTGTCATATCTGAAGGCGCCGACTCATACTCCGCTGCGGAGAAGTAGTCTGGGGTGCGCTCCTCCGTAGGAAGAGCCTCCGCAGAGTCATACTCCAGATCGTTCGAGAGAGGACCCTCACGCTCAGCTACTTTGCGCAGATATTGATCTACGAGGGCAAAGGAGTCAGACGGATCGTGCGCCAGCGCCGGTGTCAAGTCCTCTAGAGGCATGTGCAGTCGTGCCAGTAGGTAGAGCTTCTCCCGGCTAGGTAGGTGGGGAGCCCAGCGCTGTAGCTCCGCCTCGTAGCGCAGGTCGCCGAGGATCGACAGATTGAGCAGGTAAAGCATGACGATGCTCTGCGCATAGGGATAGGTCTCCACCAGCTCAGCCAGTGGCGAGAGCGTGTGGCGACTGAGCTCCTCAGGGTGAGCCGTCAGCTTATTCAGCTCGTCTATCGTCATCGTCTCCATCACCAGTCCTCTACCGTGGCGTTAAAGATCTGCTTGACAAGGTCGTCAATGAGCTCTCCAGCTAGCCCCTCCTGAATGTCTGAGAAGAGGTTGTTGCTGTCAAACTCTTGCGAGGAGGTAAAGGTGCGTCCCGAGAAACTCTTTTTCTCCTCCACCATGTTGGTATAAGAGACGCGCACCGTAATCGTAAAGCGTGTCATCGCCGAGAGCGCATCCTCCTGCATAGCCATAGGCGTGAGCTCGTACCCGACGATGGCGCCCTCGAGGATCAGATCTCCATTGGTCTCGACAGGCTCTAGGCGCGTGTTGCGTCGGAACTGCTCTCTCAGTCGCTCCGAAAACATCTGCGACAACGGCGGATAGACCAGTGGCGCCTGATTGGGAAAGTCTTCGATCGTCACAGTCTTGATACGGGAGTAGTCGATGGTGGCTCCGTTGAACTTATAGCTGATCGAGCAACTCGTCCCCATTAGCAGGAGCATCACGACACCTATTGTATATAGTAGCTTACTCCTCACCATAGCTCTGCAGTTTGCGGTACAGCGTGCGGGGAGATATGTTTAGCTCCTCGGCCGCTTCAGTCTTATTGCCTCCGTGGCGCTCCAGGGCACGCATGATGAGTATGCGCTCCGCCTCCTCAATTGTCATCGGTCTATCCGGTAGGGAAGACTCCTCCACAGGTGTTGCTACGACCTCATTGTAAGGCTCTGCGTCAGGCTCGGTCACCTCTTCAGCCTCGGTGTGCATAGGCTCCATCTCGGCAGGCACTAGTGTCGTATGAATCGGCTCGTAGTGAGGCTCCTGACGCATCGTGGCGATGGTCTGCTTGAGTGAGGTGATGTCTCGCTTCATGTCAAAAAGCACCTGGTAAAGTATCTCCCGTTCATTGGCAAAGCTACGCTCTTCCGACTGGCGCTCCACAGGAACCAGCGAAGTGCTCAACTCTTGTGTCTTGTCAGGCAGATAGCCACGAAGGTCCTCAGCCGTCAGATGACGGTCATACTCTAAGATGCTGATGCGGTCAGTCAGGTTGCGCAGCTCACGTATATTGCCCGGCCAAGGGTAGCGTCGTAAGAGCTCCTCAGCCTCGGGCGTGATCTCTAGCATGGGGATCTGGTTCTTCTCGGCACTGAGCGAAGCAAAGAGCTTGAAGAGCAGGACTATATCCTCTTGTCGCTTACGTAGTGGAGGAACAACAATGGGGACCGTACTGAGACGATAGTAAAGGTCTTCGCGAAAACGTCCACGAGCAATCGCTTCTTGTATGTTGACATTCGTTGCGGCAACCACTCGCACATCAGTCTTAAGAGGCTTGCTAGCACCTACGGGGATAAACTCTCCCGACTCTAGCACACGGAGCAGACGAGCCTGCGTGGCGAGCGGTAGCTCTCCCACCTCATCCAGGAATATGGTGCCACCGTCCGCCTCCTCAAAGTAACCCTTGCGGTCGGAGATAGCGCCAGTGAAGGAGCCCTTGCGGTGACCGAAGAGCTCAGAGTCTATCGTGCCCTCGGGAATAGCGCCACAGTTGACCGCCACATAGCCCTGATGCTTGCGGAGGCTGTAAGCGTGTATGATCTTGGGAAAGAACTCCTTGCCGACGCCGCTCTCGCCAGTCACCAGCACAGATAGGTCTGTCGGGGCGACCTGTACGGCCGTCTCGATAGCTCGTAGGAAGCTCGGATTGCGTCCCACGATGCCAAAGCGCTGCATCACCTGCTGTAGATCCACATTCATAGGCACAAAGGTACTAAAATGAGTGATACCCTCTTCTCCTTAGTTGTTGCTATTCAATAAAAGTCAGAGTGATTTGATGGGGAGGGCTATCGAATAGATCTCACGAGACGAGTGGTCGCTGTGGTCTGGTACGCTATAGTTCCTAGTGGAAAAGTACAGACTATAATGACAGGATAGAGTACGTATCTCTTTGCTTGTCTGCGATTACGGACGATGTAGTTTTGCGGCCAGTTGATTGTTGACTGTTAGGAGCAATGGCCCCGAGATATGCTCGGGAAGCTGGATGAGGAGCTCGCCACTGAGTGATGATTTGCCTGTGTATAGAGACTCTCCTCGTAAGTTGTAGAGGTTTACTGCACTACACTCTGGCAGTCCAGATAGAACCAGCGACTCTCCAGACCATCGGAACTGTATGGACGATGATGGAGAAATGGTCTCAATAGCTGTAGTAGCACCCTCGTATGGTACCCCTTGATGCTCATTGGCTCCTCCACAATAGTCTAGGACTTGCCACCCCTTTTCGGTCGCTTGCGTAGCGGATGCTGTGGTGCAGACATTCTCCTCATCTTTGTTTCGTGTATTAACCGCAATGAAGCTCCCCGGAGTGGTCGTGCGCTTCGGTAGGGATGCTACTAAGTCGGTCATAGCTTTGTCATGAATCTTATTTCCATGGACTGCTAGCTTGTTCAGCTTAGGCATCTGGCTACAGTCAAGTGTCTCGATGTTGTTGTCTTCACAGTATAGCCAGAGCAACTGAGGTAGCTCTTGGTGTGACAGTTGGGCTATCTGATTCTTATAGCACCATACGACCTTTAGCTGTGGATTGCTCGATAGGTCTAAGCTGCGCAACTGGTTGTCACTACACCATAGCTTCTCTAGGAGAGTGCAGGAGCGCAAGTCGAGCTCCGACAATTTGTTGCTATAGCACTTGAGCGTCTTGAGCTGTGAGAGGGCGGATAGATCTAGCGCTGTCAGCTCATTGTTTGAGCAGGTCAGCTCCTCTAGATGTGTCATAGAGGAGAGGTCTAGCTTGGATAGGTGATTGTTGGTACACTTGAGCTGTGTCAAGAGCGGCTTGACAGGGAGGGTGATTTGGGTTAGCTCGTTGGCGAAGCAGGCAAGCTTCGTCAGAGCTGGAGCTTGGGATAGGTCTAAGGAGGTAAGACTATTCTGAGCGCAATCAAGCTCTACGAGAGAGGAGCAGTCGGTGATGGTGAGGGAGGTTAGCTCGGCATGCGAGACTCTCAGAGACTGCACGTCACCTGATATGACGACTTCACGAGCTGAGAGCGTGTACTCGTGAGGCTCCTTACCAGAGGGGTAGTGCTCCTTGACTCCGCTTAGTGTGATCTCACCTTGATAGGTGATGGAGAGCTGAATGGTCGTACCTGGCTCTCGCTGTGTGGTAAGGCGTATGGACTGAGCAGAGAGCCCATGGCTCCCTACGAATAGGGTAGCCATGAGACTGAGGATGTATACAAGATGATGTCGTAGCATAAACTAGGGTACAAGGACCTTGTAAGAGTTAGTACCAATGAGCAAAATGATCGTGCGATCAGTCATGCTGGAGAGCTGTATGCGATGCTCCCCATCAAGAGAAGGCTCTGCGCGGTATAAGATAGAACCATCGACAGCGTATAGTGTCACGGTGTCGGACTCAGCTCCTGTGATAACAAGCGTGCGATCTGCAAGGAGTGCCACCTGAGGACGATCTCTATGGGTTATTTGAGTCGTACTTGTGAAGCCCTCAAAAGGAACACCCGCACCATCGTTGATGCCACCTTGGAAGTCCTTCGGAGTCCACCCCTTCGCTTTAGCTAGTTCGATGTCCGATACCATTGGATGGTTTTGCTCTTTAGGTGCAGAGCTATTGATGAGCATCAAGTTCTCATAGGTGTCCTGAGGTATCTTGCGTAAGGAGGTCACTAGAGCTGTCATCTCCTCGCCCTTGATTTGGTTTTCGTAGCAGTAGAGCTCTTCGAGGGCTCTGTTTTTGCTTAGATCTAGTTTGCTTAGTTGATTGCCCTGACAGTGTAAGTTAGTCAGCATCTGGAGCGGAGTCAGGTCTAGTGAGGATAGCTGATTGTTTGGACACTTAAGCGTCGTCAGATAGGGGACAGCGCTTAGCTGTAGTGAGGTTAAGCTGTTATTTCCACACAGTAGCTCATCCAGATTGGGGACTCCCGAGAGGTCTAGTTGCTTTAGCTGATTGTTTGCACAAGCCACTCTAGTCAAGTAGTCTATTGTCCCTAGTGAGAGCTTGGACAGCTTGTTGTTAGTACAGTCGACACCAGTAAGTGATGAGCAGGCAGATAGATCTAGCTCAGACAGACTACAGCCGTAGCACCATAGCCCTATGAGGTTTGTGGCATGAGACAGGTCTAGAGACTTAATCTCCTTATTGTTACTACACCACAACTTGCTGAGGTCTGGCGTTGCCGAGAGGTCTAAAGCAGTAATCTGGTTGTTGGAGCAGACGAGTATCTCTAAGTGAGGAGCCTCCTGGAGGTCTAGCTCCTTAATCTCATTGTTACTACAGTCCAGTACGGAGAGTCGGTCACAATCGGACAGTCTGAGGGTTGTAATCTGAGCCTCTGTACATTCGAGCTCGGTGAGGAGTCCCTCGATAAGGATCGACTGCGCCGTGATGGTGTACTCTTGCTCTTGGTTGTTAGTAGGCTTTTCTTCTAGACCTGTGATAGTTATCTCGTCATCGTATTTGAGCTTCAGCTTCATCTTAGACCCGACAGGCAGGGCGGTTTCAATAGTCACCCCAGGCTTTTGCTCTACAGCTTGCTCTACGATGTTAGAAAAGTCCTGAAAACCTTCAGCTTGTTCATAAAGTCCCTTGGACCCCTTAGGTACGAAGAGGGTCCCCTCTCGGAGGGTAGTGCGATCGAAGCAAGCTGCAAACGCACGGTCTATTACAGGGGGCGTGGTCGCCTTTATGTAGAGAGCCGTTAGCGGAGTGTAAGCAAAGCATATTCGTCCTATATGCTCGATCTTAGACCCTATGGATACGCTCTTGAGAGCTTTGCAAAAGCTCAGAGCCGCCCTGCCGATGCTTCGGACTTCATTGGGGATCTCTAGCGACTTGAGTTGATTACACTGGAAAAAGGCAGTAGCCTCAATCTCACGGAGAGACTCAGGAAGTATGATACCCTCAAGAGTGCTAACGGCGAAGGCTCCCTCTATGATGCGCTCTACACCTGCGGGCACTTGATAACTCCCTTCCGTCACCTTGGCCACAGGATAAACAACGAACTGCTTACCATCTGCAGATAGCAGACAGTTGTCGACCGCCTTATAGTTTGCGCTGTTAGGAGCCACAGTGATTGTTGCCAGAGCTTTGCATTGATAGAAAGCGTTTCGTCCGACCTCTGTCACCGAGGCTGGGATCTGTAGCGAGGTGAGCTTCTTACAATAGTTAAAGGCTCCATACCCGATCGTCTGCAGCCCCTCGTTCAGGATCAGTGTCGTAAGGTATGAGCAATTCTCCATAGCATTGTCACCAATACGTAATAGGTCAGAGGGGAGCTGTAGTGACGCTGTCTTATAGTGGAGGTGAATCAAAGTCTTATTGACTACATCTATCAGCATCCCCTCAGCCGAGCGAAAGCTTGTGCTGCCCTCCTCGACCTTGATCTCTCCATAGACTCTAGAGAATGCGCCCTCACCAATCTTGGATAACTGCTTGCCCAGCAAAATTTGTGGGATCCTCGTACAGTTATAAAAGGCCTTGTAACCTATCGTTTTGATTTGTCCTTGTAGCTTGAGCTCACTCCTTAGAGATGTACACCCATTAAAAGCATAGTCGCCTATAGATGTCAATCCCTCGTTAAAGGTTATAGAGGTCAGATCCTGGCAGTTGTAATAAGCAGAGTCGCCAATGCTCACCAAGGTGTAGGTTTGCCCATCGTAGGTTACACTGTTAGGCAGGGTTATATCTCCCCAATACTTTATCTCACCGTCTATGGGGACATCCTCCATCGAGCGAGGAATTAGGGCCACGGTTTTAGCCTCCTCATCGAGGATCCTAAAGCGCATTTGACAAGACTTGTCGTAAAAGCTGGTACCTCCATGATCTGATCTCAGATTATGGTGACTAGCCCAAGCCACAGACATGCTGAAGATCAGCATCAGGGTCATGCAGAGCGTGCGAAGAGCGAGAGTCGATTTCATATCGGTTGTTGGTTTAATGTTAGTCGTTCGGGGGCGCCTATACTATGCTGGGAGGTTTTGCCTAGGTATATGTAGCAAAAGCCAAGAGTCAGCAAGAGATTCCAGACAGCCACGCTAATGTACAAATAAATCCTAAACAAAACGACTTCTCCAGAGTTGAGGAGAGGGCTAACGCATTATACAGGTGAACTAGTCTCTACGGAGGAAACCGTGAATTCCTCTGTGGATATCTTTGTTTTTCCAGTGAGGAGCGGAAAAACTCTTCGGACTTTTGATTTCACTCTTCCGAACTTTCATTTCATTCTTCCGAAGTTTTATTTCTCGTCTCCGTGGAGAATTTCTGTTTCCCACGAAGCTATTGGGGATTTCCTCGGATATCGTCCTGTGCAGTTCCTAGCAGACGGGTTATAATGCGTCTGCCCAAGAGTGGAAGATGGGTGCTTCACTCTGCAGAGCGCAGTAGCTGGGCTATCCAGCTGGCGATCTTCGCTTCGGTGTTGATGCCTTGCTTAGCGAGAGCCTCCATGTCGATGGTGTGGTGAGCGCGACTGTAGATTGGCTCGCGCAGACGCATCGCCTCCGTGACGTGCTGGAGTAGTTCCTCGCCCGTGAGATGCGCCACCGAGGGGCGGGTACGCTTGGTGAGTTCTAGCCGCTGAGCTAGCGCCTCACAGCTGTAGCGCAGGTAGAGCGCGGTGCCACTCTCTAGCAGCATGTCCATATTGTCATGGTAGATGGGTAGGCCTCCACCCGTAGCGATGACCGCATCGGGGAGTCCAGCGATCTCCTCGAGGATCATCCGCTCTTTCTGGCGAAAGTACTCCTCGCCGTGCAATCGAAAGAGGTCGGACACCCGCTGACGAAAGCGACTCTCGATGTAGATGTCTGTATCTACAAATTCGTATCCTAGTAGCTCCGCCAGCGTACGACCTACGGTACTCTTGCCAGCACTCATGTAGCCGATCAGGTAGAGTGTCATCGCTTGAGCTCGGGATAAGCAATGCGTGAGTGATAGATGGTAGCGAGCTTCTCAGCAAAGACATCCTTGATCGTTTGGATATCCTTAAAGGTCAGTGGCGTATCGTTGAGCAAGCCGTCTGCAACGATTGAATCAATGATCTTATTGACATGAGCTATCAAGGTCTCCTTGCTGAGATCCTTGAGGCTGCGACTACTCGCCTCGATAGCGTCCGCCAGCATTAGGATACCAGTCTCCTTAGTGTTAGGATTGGGCCCTGGGTAGGTAAACTTGTCTATATCGACCGTTTCGTCGGGATGCTCGTTACAATACTGATTGTAGAAGTACTTCGTCACCCCTCGTCCGTGGTGCATGCGGATGAAGTCTTGGATCGCTTGCGGTAGGTTGTGCTTTTGCGCCATGGCCAAGCCGTCGGTCACATGCTTGATGATGACCGCTGCGCTTTCGGTGGGGGAGAGTTGATCGTGCGGATTGATAGCGCCTTGATTCTCCGTAAAGTAAGCCGCATTGCGCATCTTGCCGATGTCGTGGTAGAGAGCGCCAGCACGTACGAGTCGGGCGTCCGCGCCGATGGCGGTGGCCGCTTCACTCGCTAGGAGTGCCATCTGCATCGAGTGCTGGAAGGTGCCAGGCGCCTGCTCCGAGAGCTGACGTGGCAGAGGACGATTGACGTCGCTCAGCTCTACGAGCGTAATGTTGGAAACATAGCCAAAGGCACGCTCGATGAGGTAGATGAGCAGGTAGCTAAACATATTGAAGATCAGGTTGAAAGAGAAGTAGAGCAGGTTGCTCAGGTCATTACTTCCCAGGGTTCCACCCGTCATCAGCGAGTAGCTACAGGTCATCACATTGTATATGACGAAAATGAGGAAGGTCGCACGGATGATTTGCGCTCGTGAGGAGAGTGAGCGAAGGCTAAAGACCGCCACCATGCCAGCGACAAACTGTATCACGACAAACTCCAGTGGGAATGAGACGTAGAGCGCACAGATCAGTACGGTAATGAGAAAAGCATAGATAGCCGTACGAGACTCAAAGAAGGTGCGCACCAGTATCGCCACCGAGACAAATGGGATCGCATAGACCCACGCGCCCAGTTCATTGCGAGCGAAGATGATCGTCAGGACCGCGTAGATCAGTATCAGCAGCGAGAGGAAGAGTGTGTTCTTGTACTCCTTAACAATCTGCGGTCGGTAGTAGAAGAGGAAGAACCACAACCCCAGCAGTAGTGAGGTGATAATAAGGAAGGTCCCCACACTCATCGGCAGTACCTGTCGTAGATTGCTCTCTCGCTGCTCCTCTGTGACACGACGCAACGACTGCAGGATGTCGTACTGATGCGGACTTACGATCTCTCCCTTGCCGATGATGCGTTCGCCCTTTTGCACTACGCCCATAGACTTAGATAGGTTGCGCAGCTCATCATCGATCACCTGCTGTGTCTTAGCCTCATTGGGATAGACATTGACCTCGATGTACTTGCTCGGGTCAAACTTACGGACGATCGACTTGTTCATCCCCTGGGGCAGTCGCTCGGTAGCTTGCTGGTACGCTTCCTTAGGAGTCGAGAAGAGCGTCGCAGGCGTCAGACGACTCACCTGATCAGCGCTCAGGAGCTTGACCTCCAGCACATCCTCCTGCCTTAGCTTAGAGGCAGTCTCCTCCTCTATGATACCGTCACGATAGAGATCCCTGAGATAGTCACGCATATAGAAGTAGTAGGCATCGTCCGTCACCTCACCGCTCCACTTACTGGTCCAGTCCTCGTCCCACTTGCGGAGCATCTTACTCCCCGTGATCGTGTCGATCTGATAGTAGGGCAGGACCGTCTGGCGTGCGCTGTCACGCTCCCGCTGGATCATCTCGTCCGACTTGTAGATTGGGAAGGTAAAAGGCGCCACCAGCAGCTCATCGCCCATCCACGGCTTGCCCTCTACCACTTGATACTGAAAGGTCTCTTCGTCATGTGGTGAGAGTAGCGTGATAACCAGCGCCAGTAGGACAAAGGTCAGCAGGGCATACAGGTGCGTCGTCTTAAACTGTGTCATAGTCTTGTGTGCTAATGTGGAGGAAGCCAACACTCCTCGTGGCAATCTCTACCGCAAAGGTACTCATTTAGACGGTATAGCCACAGAGCCTCTGCGTTGTGATGATAGGATAGACCTATCCACAGCGCAGAGGCTCTGTTGTTTCGTTAGAGCAGGTTGCTAGAGCTGGGTACTAGAGCTGTACTTTGACCTGTTGAGTGCCCGTAGCTTGCTTGATGACCATCAGGTAGAGACCCTCCGGGAGCTTGTGCGGGATCATCTCTCCCTCGGCTACACTGGGATAAGTGGCGCATAGGACGCCGTCGCTGCTGTAGAGCGACACCTCAGCGCTACTCTCCAGATGATGCAAGCAGAAGTGCCCCTCGCTGACCGCTACCCGCACCGCCGTCATTGCAGCGCTTGGCATCTCGACATGCCGAGTGCTCCCAGCTATCTTACAGCGGGTGAAGTACTTCACACTAACCCCGTCAAACTCGGTAAAGAAGCCACTCACGTAGAGCCAGCCCGCAGGATCGTAGGTGAGCCCTGTGACAATCTGGTTCGGCCCCTTGCCAAAGTCAAAGTCAGTCGTCAGTGCCGCCCCCGTCTTGTCCAGAGCGTAGACAAAGCTCCGCTTAGGAATCTGGATGTCTCCTCCACCGATTATGATATATTGATCGGTCACGACCAAGCCGTTGATCATATCCTCCGCATCGGGGTTGGAAAAGTCATACCCCTTAAAGCCATCTATGGGCGTCCCGTCCAGATGTAGCGCAGTCATCAGAGGCGTCTTCTGACCGAACGACTCGTAGAAAGAGCCCGCCACCAGTAGCGTGTCGGCACCCTTCATAGCTAAGGCGCGAGGCCCGCCAAAGTCAAACTTAGGCTTCGCAAAGCTCTCGTCATACTTCCCCTGCGCGTCAATGTGAAAGAGCCTTTTATTGAGCGAAGAGCCGTTGTATCCATTGATCATGCCACCGAAGTAGATATCTCCCGAGGGAAGTAGCAACGCTCCGTCCACATAGGGAGAGCTCTTGAAGTAGATCTCCTTGTCCGTCGGGAGGAAGCTCTCATCGCGCACGCCTGCAGCGCTAAAGCGTGCGATCAGCGGAGCGAGCTTGCCATTGACCCTGTTGAAGCCACCCAAGACATAGAAGGAGTCGTCAGGCGATATCAGTAGTTTGTTGGGTTGCAGGTCCCACTGATACTTACTCGTGTGAGCTGAGCCATCTAGCGTGAGGACGTTGTCATTCTTGAAGGTCGTATCCAGCGAGCCGTCCTGATTGAGACGTATGATCTGACCCACGGGGGTATCATTGTACGTGGTGAAGACGCCGAGTACGAGGATCTTACCGTCAGACTGTAGCGCTATATGTGTCACCACACCATTGACGCCCGTACCTCCTGCGTTAAAGGAACCGTCAGCTGATCCGTCTGCATTGAGTCGCGTGATACCAGTTACGTCTCGTCCACTCACATACTCGAAGGTACCACCGATGAGTATCTTGCCATCCTTAAGCGGGATGACAGCCTGCGGATTAGAGTCTAGATCTGGGCGAAAGCTTGTGTCTACCTGCCCATTCTGGAGCTGGTCCTGCGCCGTAGCGCCTAGGGGAAGCCCTAGACAGAGGCCTAGGACTAGGAATGTGTAGAGAATCTTCTTCATATCTCTCTTTATCTATAGGTACAACTTCTGAATCCACACACGACCATCCTCAAAGGTCGCAGCCACTAGGACAGCCCCCTCGGCAGAGACGACATGCTCCGTAGCGGTAGTGGTCGATGCGTAGAGCTGCGTCCCAGCCATATCCCATACGAAAAGGCTGACTGGTTGCTCTGCGGTAAAGCGGGTCACGCCCTCCTCGGTAGCAATGCGCAGATCGCTCGGAGCGGCAAGGACAGGCTCGTTGGCTGTCGGCTTATAGTTTAGCGCGAAGAGAGGCCATAGCACAGGCTCTCCCGTAGTGCGATGCTTGGCCAGCATACCAAAGACAGTCAAGTCGCCAGAAGGATTGACCTCCTTATTGGCCAGGAAGAGGAAGGGGAAGAAGTTTTGCATCTTCATCGACACGCCCGTGCTGTCCGTAATGGTGATATCATCTAGCGCTCCAAAGCGATAAGGCACCTTCGAGTCTGTGCGTGGCTTGATCCTCACATTCTGTATCGAGACGGGAGCATACATATTGTAGTCCACATTGTCTAGCAGATCCTGGATACTCTTGGTCGTGCGATTGTCAAACATGAAGGGATGATCCACCTCCTCCAGCGTGCTAGGCGCATCTACCTGAAAGTAGAGATTGTGGTCACGCTCCACCAGTTGCCCCACGACGCGCTTAGCGAGGAGCGCCTTCTCAGGCGGATTGCCATAGATCGGGTCATGTAGTCGAGGGTCAAACATCATAATCCCCTTCTCGCCATCCCAGAGCCACTTTTCAGGCGTCATCGGCACCGCCATATTGACCAAAGTCTTCTTGTCAAAGGTTACCTCGTAAAAGCCTCCCACGGGAGCCTGTAGTAGCTCCTCTAGTGAGTGTAGCTGTGTAGCCTCCTTGACCGTGAAGTAGGTCACATGCTCCTCCATCTCTGGGTACGGTTTTCCCGTGGCTATGTTCATAAAGCGTAGCCCTATGGTATGCACGCCAGGCTGCAAGTTGCTGTAAGTGATCAGCGAGTCGGCAGAGTTCAGCCGCCAGTGCTGCGTGGCGGGCTGATCATCGAGACGCGCCTCTATATAAGAATTGAAGAAGTCCGATCCCCCTTTGGGGTCTCCCATTATCCAGTCATCACCGAAGGTCAAGATATGGTAGGAGATAGAGCTCTGAGCTGTCTCAAAGCCACTCCGTATATTCGCTGGGTAGACACGCCAAGGGTTGCGTATGGGAGCTCCCTTACCTGTATCGTAAAAGGATATGTCATCTAGCATAATGCGCCAGCCCACACCTTTCGTCTTGTCTGGATCATTGAAGATAATCCTAAAGCGGAAAGAAGGAGCAACAGTATCAATCCGCTCGTACAGATCGTTCGTGACCGTCGTGGCATCAAAGATGATCTCCTTCTCCACCCAGCTCTTACCTCCATCGAAGGACTCCTGAGCAAACCAACTTTTGCCCGCATTGGAGATTAGTGCGTCCGTCCACCCTTGGGTATAAGAGACCGCTACTTGTGTCCCACGGATCGGATCTATCGCTTCGATCATTGCCGGCACGTCGCCTACGTAGCCCGCTGTCAGCTCAAGCGCCTTCTTGCCAAAGGGTATATTAGCCTTCGGGTCATCGACGATGCGACCGTTGACGATGCGCCAGCGCACCCCTTCGATCTCCACCGTATCATCCGTAAATGTCTGCACCTCCATCTCCTCAAAGCCCGTCTTATAGTACGGTACAAGAGGCTTGGGTGTCTGTGCCATCACTGGCCATGTCAAGGTCGCCCCCAGGAGGACGACAAAGAGTAGTAATCTTCGATTCACTGCTTATCTGGTTTTTAGTTAGTGCTATGATAGTAGGGGCGCAAGGCTAGTCTCCTATCTTGTCAAGGAGTGGCCCTGCGGTCTCTAACCGAGGGGCTAAGGTAATAAAAACGCTCCAACCATGCTAGACTCCGCAAATTTCACGAGTAGTATTTGTCTTTGGTTTAACGGGGACTGATTCACAACAGGGATAACTCCAGTGGGCTCCAGCGAGGAATGGCGAGATTGCTCGGGAGGCGTTTGGAATCGCTCAGCGAGGAAACGAAAAATTCTTCGGAACTTTGATTTCATTCTTCCGAAGTTTCACTTCACTCTTCCGAGGAAATTTCCCGTTCTTCCGAGGAATTTGCCGTTTTTCACGGAGCTATTGGAGATTTCCTCCGTGGAGACTAGTCGCGCTGAACCAAACAATGTCGCAGATTTCGCGAGATGACAGCATCCCCGTGCGACCTTCGTTGCAACAATTGCCTTATTAAATCGTCTTTAAGGAAACAGCACACTAAGCATGTCTCACTTTTATCAGTCTTAAGCATATGAGTGGCAAGATTTACCACCATTTACTGGGAGCGATGGCGCTCCTCCTTATCACAGCGGGCGCACTGGCTGCGCAGACCATCACGATCCAGGGGCGAGTGCTCGCTAGTAGCGACTCGACTGCGCTCGTCGGAGCTAGCGTCGGGTTATTTGACGACAAGGGACAGCTCACATCGGGCGTCTCGACGGAGAGCGAGGGGCAGTTTGCCCTACAAGCGGATCCTCAAGTGGCTAGGGAGCTACGGATCAGTAGCATAGGTTACATGCCGATGACCATCCAGATAGCAGGCGATGCGCGAGGGGTGATCGCTCTCGGCACGCTCTACATGTCGGAGGATAGCCAGCTGCTCGACCAGGTGGTGGTGCAGGGACAGCGAAGCCGTGTGGACAAGATGTTGCTATTCCCACAGCAGGCCGAGTTGGCGCGCAGTCAGGACTTCCTCAGCTTGCTACAGACGATGCAACTACGTGGTCTGACCATTGACCAGATGAATAAGCAAGCCTCTATCCGTGGCGGGGAGGTGCAGTGGCAGATAGACGGCGTGCCCCGCACGATACAAGATGTGCAGAGCATAGACCCAAAGCGTATTCTACGCATTGAGTACTCTGACATGGTCTCGGCACGCTACACCGATCGGGGCATCGGGGGGATCGTCAATGTGATCCTCAAGGAGCGTCTGCATGGTGGCTCTGTCTGGACGCAGGTCGAGTCGGCGCTGACGACGGGCTTTGTCAATGGAGCTTTGGGGGCTCGCTACGATCGGGGGCTTCACTCCTTTACGCTCGACTACAACAATGGCTTCCGAGACTATCGCAAGCGCTTTGCCTACCTAGAGACGAAATACATAGCTCCGCACGAGGAACTGACCCGTACGGAGACGCCTGAGGCTAGCCCCTTTGGCTATATGGTTCAGAACCTCAACCTCTCCTATTTATACAAGCCCAGCGAGCGACAGCAGTTTAGCGCTACGCTACGCAATGAGTTTGTCAATTATCACAGCACTTCTCGCTCAGAGATTGCGCAGAGTGATAGCGACCCTTTCCATAGGGAATCTAGCGTCAAGGAGCGTAGCTACACGCCGGCGCTGGATCTGTACTATGCCAACATGCTGAGCAATGGGGGCAAGCTGGAGGTGAATCTTGTGGGCTCCTACAGTCACGGCACGCACAGCTTCTCGCTACAGGATCAGATGGCTAGGCAGATGCGGGAGGTACAGAACGCTGTCGATGTGAGTCGCACGGCGCTCATCGGAGAGGTGGTATACAATCACCCGTTCAGCAGTCACTTCACGCTCGCCACGGGCTTGCAGCATACGACTGCCTACTCGCTCAATAAGTATGTCGAGATGACGGACAATCTACTGGAAAACAACAGCTACCTCTTTGCCAATGCGCAGGGACAGCTCGGCAAGGTGCAGTACAGCATTGGTACGGGAGCCAAGCTCTTTGTCGTGCAGGATGCGACGGACAGGAAGCTTTTTGTAAGGAATCAGAGTACGCTCTCGCTCTTCTACAGTCCGATTAACCATCTGACGCTTGTCCTCAAGTCTACCTATCTGCCGACGCTCCCCTCGCTGAGTATGCTCTCGCGGGTACAGCAACGTGTGGACGACCTCATGAGGACGAGTGGCAATCCAGATCTCAAGGCGGCTCAGTCGCTCTATAACCGTCTCGGGGTCTATTACCAGACGAAGCTCTTCACGAGCAATCTAGACTTCTCAATAAATAATACGTGGGCACCAATCCTTTGGGATGCGACCTACGATGTGGCGGGTGGTTACTTCCTCAACCGTGCTACGAATGGACGCTTCAATCGGCAGTACAGCATCTCTTGGCAGGGTGGGCTAAACAATCTGTGGAACTTCCTAACGCTACAGGGGACCGTGCGCTACGATATGTTTCGCACCCACACGGGTGTCGCCGCCTACCAGCTCAATAGTCTATACTGGAATGCTAGCGTGATGATGAGCTACAAAGGGTGGACGCTCGGATACGACTATGTCCATCCGCAGTGGACGCTGTCGGGGCATACGAAGTCTCTGGGCGAGAACTCCTCCCGTCTGATGCTCCTCTACAAGTATCGTGACTGGAGCTTCTATGCGAGCTGTATCTTCCCCTTTACGCCGCGTGGTGCCGAGTATCAGAGCGAGACCTTGTCGCCTGTCATACCTAGCACGAGCAGAGTTTACATCCTGGACAACCGCAACATGGTGACTGTCGGGGTGGCTTGGCGACTGAACTTCGGCAAGCAGCTCCAGCTCATCGACCGCACGCTCCAAAATAGGGACTCCAACGAGAGTGTCGTCAAGTAACCCGAGGCGCAGGGCGGTTGCGCTGGGGGTGTTGTGGGATTCAAAAAGATTGTGTACCTTTGCACAGCAAACGTGAGAGGGAGCTTTTCTCTCGGGAGTGACGATGTGGCTACTCTTATCACGGTTGCCAGATGGTGATCATAGCTCAGCTGGTTAGAGCATCAGATTGTGGTTCTGAGGGTCGTGGGTTCGAATCCCACTGGTCACCCTAGTCGCTGGATTTATTCTCTCTCTAGTCTCTAGCGACTTTTATCTTCAATCATTTTCTTCTTCAACGATTTTATCTTTTAGGGTTGTTAAGGCATCAGTCTTAGCAACCTTCTTTTCTTTAGGGACGAGCCACTCGTGAGATTGGCGAATGATGGAATGTCGTAGGCACGGAGATTTTTACTATCTTTGCACCGTATTGTTGTCTTGTAGCCCCCTTGCAGACTATGAGGCGTTGGAGCGACTGACGCATATACGCTTTACTCGCTGGCCTACATAGGCTAAAGACAGTCTGTCTTAAGCAAGATGACGACAGTCTAGGGTGTCCACCACGGTGGTGGCGGTCGCTCAGCTCAATCACCTAATACGAATAGAATATCAAATATAATTTCCCCAATGAAGAACAAGAAGAGAATCTACACCTTTGGCAATGGAAGTGCCGAGGGTAATGCTCAGATGAGAGATCTACTCGGTGGTAAGGGTGCCAACCTAGCGGAGATGAACCGCATAGGCGTGCCAGTTCCTCCAGGATTCACTATCTCGACTGAGGTATGTACAGAGTATTATGAGCGAGGCCGTGAGGCTGTCGTAGCTGACCTCAAGGATGACTTGATGGCTGCCGTCAAGCATATCGAGACCATCATGGGCTTTAAGTTTGGCGATGTAGAGAATCCTCTTCTCGTCTCAGTGCGCTCGGGTAGTAGAGCTTCGATGCCTGGTATGATGGACACGATCCTCAACCTCGGTCTCAACGATACGGTCGTCGATGGCTTGGCTCGCAAGAGTGGCAACGAGCGCTTTGCTTGGGACTCTTATCGCCGCTTTGTACAGATGTATGGTGATGTCGTACTCGGCATGAAGCCAGTCAATAAGGACGACATTGACCCCTTTGAGGCAATCATTGAGGAGGTCAAGAAGGAGGCTGGTGTCAAGCTCGACAACGAGCTCACCACGGACCACCTCAAGGACCTAGTCAAGCGCTTCAAGGCTGCGGTCATGAAGGCTACGGGTCACGACTTCCCCACAGATCCATACGAGCAGCTTTGGGGCGCTATCATGGCGGTCTTCGGCTCATGGATGAATGACCGTGCGATCCTCTACCGCAAGATGGAGGGCATACCTGATGATTGGGGTACCGCAGTCAACGTACAGGCGATGGTCTTCGGTAATATGGGCGACACATCTGCTACGGGTGTGGCTTTCACTCGTGATGCGGCTACTGGCGAAAACCTCTTCAACGGTGAGTACCTCGTCAATGCACAGGGTGAGGATGTCGTCGCTGGTATCCGCACGCCTCAAGAGATTACAATAGAAGGCTCTCGCCGCTGGGCTGAGCGTGCTGGCATTGACGAGGCAACTCGCAAGGCTCAGTACCCCTCTATGGAGGAGACCTTCCCCAATATCTACGCAGAGCTAAATGCGATACAGCACAAGCTCGAGGAGCACTATCACGACATGCAGGATCTTGAGTTTACCGTACAGGAGGGCAAGCTTTGGCTTCTCCAGACACGTAATGGTAAGCGTACAGGTCAGGCGATGGTCAAGATCGCTATGGATCTCCTTCGCGACAAGCAGATCTCTGAGGAGGAGGCGCTACTACGTGTAGAGCCTGCTAAGCTAGATGAGCTACTGCACCCTGTCTTTGACAAGAAGGCGCTACAGTCTGCTAAGGTACTGACCAAGGGTCTACCCGCTTCTCCAGGCGCAGCTACGGGACAGATCGTATTCTTTGCTGATGACGCTGCTAGCTGGCACGAGCAAGGCAAGAATGTGATTATGGTACGTATTGAGACCTCGCCTGAGGATCTCGCCGGTATGAGCGTGGCTCAGGGTATCCTCACGGCACGTGGTGGTATGACCTCACACGCAGCTGTTGTGGCTCGTGGTATGGGTAAGTGCTGTATCACAGGTGCTGGTGGGCTCATCGTAGACTACAAGGCTCGCACCGTAACCATCGATGATAAGGTGCTCCGCGAGGGAGACTTCATTTCGATCAACGGCTCTACGGGTGAGATCTACGAGGGTCAGGTTGAGACCAAGGCAGCTGAGATGGACGCTGACTTCCGCAAGCTCATGGAGCTAGCCAACAAGCACTCCAAGCTCGCTGTACGTACCAACGCTGATACGCCTCACGATGCTGCTACGGCACGCGAGTTTGGCGCTGTCGGTATCGGTCTCTGTCGTACGGAGCACATGTTCTTTGAGGACAACAAGATCAAGGCAATGCGTGAGATGATCCTCGCTACAGACACTGAGGGCCGTCGCAAGGCTTTGGCAAAGCTTCTACCGATCCAGACGGAGGACTTCAAGGGTATCTTCCGTGCGATGAAGGGGCTACCCGTCACCGTTCGTCTACTAGACCCACCTCTCCATGAGTTCGTACCTCAGACCGAGAGCGGTCAGATAGAGCTAGCGAAGGCTATGGGCGTCGAGCCTAAGGTCGTTCACGATCGCGTCGAGCAGCTCCACGAGCTGAACCCAATGCTCGGACACCGTGGTTGTCGTCTTGGCAACACATATCCCGAGATCACCGAGATGCAGACGCGCGCTATCCTAGGCGCTTGTCTGGAGCTCAAGAAGGAGGGCGTCGAGACGCATCCTGAGATTATGATACCCCTCGTCGGTGTCGTCGAGGAGTTCAAGCAGCAGGCACGTGTGATCCGTGAGACCGCTGAGACGCTCTTTAAGGAGCAGGGCGATCGTATCGACTTCCTCGTAGGAACTATGATTGAGGTACCACGCGCAGCGCTGACGGCTGACGAGATCGCTAAGGAGGCTGACTTCTTCTCCTTCGGTACGAACGACCTCACGCAGATGACCTTCGGCTACTCTCGTGACGATGTCAATACATTCCTACCGATCTATCTAGACAAGAAGATCCTTAAGGTAGACCCCTTCCAGCAGTTGGATCAGAGGGGTGTAGGTCAGTTGGTACAAATGGGTGCCGAAAAGGGTCGCTCAGCCAAGCCTACGATCAAGCTCGGCATCTGTGGTGAGCATGGTGGTGATCCCTCATCCGTAGAATTCTGCCACCGTGTCGGGCTCAACTACGTCAGCTGCTCACCCTTCCGTGTGCCCATCGCACGCCTCGCAGCAGCTCGTGCCGCTGTTGAGGACAAGAAGTAAGTAGCGCAGGTGAGCTTCGCTCGCTAAGCTAAATATAATAGTAAAGCAACTCTCAGGAGTCGCTCCCTCGTCGGAGCCTCTGGAGAGTTGCTTTCTTCTTTCGGCAGGGTCGACGCATGATTCAGGGTGATCACCTACTGTATCAAGGAAATCGAAGAATTCCTCGGTGGAGATCTTGGATTATCCAGCGAGGAACGGAAAAATTCTTCCGAACTTCGATTCCTTTCTTCCGAAGTTCCATTTCATTCTTCCAAACTTTTATTTCCCGGCTCCGTGGGGGATTTTCGTTTGCTCCCTGGAGATTCCCGATTTCCTCGGGAGAGATTGGAATTGGCCGAGATGCAGGATTAGTTATAGCGCTGGATAACAAGGTCCTAGTCATATATTCCCTTGAAGGTCATCCAATGTAGTCCCTAGAGAAGAGAATGTACGCTCTTCTTCGTATTTTCCACTCCAAAATGCAATTTGGAGAGGAGCTCGCCCTGCTCCGGACGCCCCCTCCTCTCCTAGGAGGGCGGGAGGAGCAGGTAGCGAGC
>QWCB01000313.1_pt1 | contig 54369 bp, 56 predicted proteins | sample 1972511 | NCBI WGS metagenome assembly QWCB01 (sample SAMN09866719, study PRJNA288562) | Human gut metagenome isolate term5_stool, whole genome shotgun sequencing... | isolation source: gut | host: Homo sapiens | place: USA: California | reverse complement strand
GAAGGGGTACGCGGCGCCGTTCGCGATGGATCGGCGGGCGGTGGTGAAGCTGGGGGTGGGCTTCTCCTCGAAGACGCGGAACATCGCGGAGTGCATCATTCGAGAGGAGGGGAAGGAAGATGTGCGGATGGGGGTGGAGGATGGGAAGCTGCAGGCGGTGGGCGAGTAGGGATTAGCGCAGACAGCTGCGGGCAAGGGTCACGAGGGTCAGTCTTTCAGACTGGCTCGCCTTTTAGGCGAGAATCCGGGGGGTTGAAAACCCCCGGCTATTGAGAGACCGTCCTACGGACGGGGCTGCAATTGGCGGCGGAAATCTATGCGGGCATATATAGGTGCGCGGGTTGCGGGGGGAGCTGTTGTGGGCGTGGAAGATAATGCGCGGCGGGGCACGCGGGTCAGTCTTTCAGACTGTTTGCCCTAGCGGGCGAGAATCCGGGGGTTTGAAACCCCCCGGCTATTGAGAGACCGTCCTACGGACGGGGCTGCATGGGCGGCGAGAATCTGTGCGAGATCATAAGGGGCATTGCGTGCAGATTGCGGCGGGAGCGGTTGGCTCTGCGGAGGCATGAATGCGTGTAGCTCGCCAGGGTCAGTCTTTCAGACTGTCTCGCCTTTTAGGCGAGAATCTGGGGGACTAAAAATCCCCGGCTATTAAGAGACCGTCCTTCGGACGGGAAGCTGCATGGGCGGCGAGAATCTGTGCGAGATTGTGGGGAATGGGTGATTGGCCGTGCGTAGTTTTCAATGCCATTGAAGGCGGGAGCGGTTGGCTCTGCGAAGGCATGAATGCGTGAAGGCCCTCCAGGGGTCAGTCTTTCAGACTGGCTCGCCCTTTAGGCGAGAATCCGAGGGTTTGAAGACCCCCGGCTATTGGGAAACCGTCCTGCGGACGGAAAACGCAGCGGCTGCGATGCCGTTTTTTGCATCGCCAATTGTGACGGTGCTGGGGCTCTACGGAGCTGCCCCTACGCGGTTGCCCTACCTTTCTATGCGGATTGGGGTGTAACAAGTAGGGGCGATTTTACGTTTTGAGAGATACGGTGGGGTGTGCGGCGCGGCGAAAAAGGAAGGGAAGCGATATGACACGTGAGGCTTACACGATGGAAGGAGTAAAGGGTATAGAGCGCAAGAAATGCAGCAGCGGGCGAGGGCTGCTGGGGCGGATGGTTGCGCTGGCGGTGCTATCCTTGATGGTGCTGCTGCCGGGGTTGACGCATGCCCAGACGGGCCGGGAGTTCTGGTTTGATGTGCCGGAGGTGAATAGAGGGCATATTGATGGCTCTGGGGTTATTCTAGTGTACCTTCATGTGACTGCGCTGGGTGTTCCCGCCGATGTTGAGATATCCCTGCCCGCAGAGCCGGGCTTTAAGCCCATAAAGTTCACCGTTCCCGCTTCTACGACGAAAAAATTGACGTTAACGGATCCTAGCAGCAATACGAGCAATTTCACGGATGCTGATCGCGATCTGTCGCTCTTCTACAATGCGAAAAGGCATGGTCCAGCCCCACATCGCATATACGCAACTGAGAATTTGGGTAGAGTCAACAAGCCGGAGTACATCGAGAATGTGCTGGGGTGGGCGGAGTCGGACCCGTACGCGGCGAAGCCGTATTTGAACCGTACCAAGAAGGGGGTCTACATGAAGGCATCCGCCACGATCATGGCGTATATTGAAATCTCGGTGGGGTGGAACATGGATTTGATCGCCCTGAAGGGGAGCAATGCGCTGGGGAAGAAGTTTGTGGTTCCGTTTCAAACTGACCTTTGGACTGATGATAGCCGCTACTGGGGTATGCGGGAGCCACCCTACAACTCGTTCAACATAGTGGCAACGAAGGATAACACCAAGATAAGGATTAAGGTGCCGCACGACATTTGGCTTAATGGTGCAGAGGGGGAGCAGTCTGGGGTGAACATAGGGAGGGTGCTACCCGCAGGGGAGCACTATCTGTGGCTTAATCGGGGAGAGTCTTCCATTATTGCCCCTTACGCAAAACACGATGGAAGGCCAACAAGAACTGATTATAATATTGACCATGATGATACCAGAGGGAATTCGCTCGGATACCAAACATCGCGGCGGCCAGATAGGCGACTGGCAGGAGCGATAGTGGAGGTGATGAAGGATGAGGGGAGCGGGGGCGATATCGTGGTGCTGACGCGCGATGACATCACGGATGGTCCAAATCCTGACTACGTTACGGATCAGCTCGTGCCGGCGGTTATGGAGAATGCCAAGGGAGAAAAAGAGACGCTCGGGGGAACCGATTTCGGCATAGTGCAGGGGGTGGTAGGCAGCCCAAAAAATGAGTACCTATACATACTGGGAATCGAGAATGGGACCAGGGTGAATGTGAGCGGCAAGGGGAGCTATACATTGAATGAGGGAGAGCAAAAGAGCATCCGCATGGCGAACCGGGGCGATGCAGGGGTGGCAGTTCGAGCCGATAAGCCCATTATGGTTTTTCACATGTCTGGAGTGGAAGATAACGGAAATGGGCAAAAGGGAGGGGCTGTAATTCCAGCGCTACCGCAAGCGGGTCACTGCGTGGGATCCGCGGAGGTGGCCTTTAGCAGGGCGAAGGAAGGAGATTACGTGTTTTACCTCAACCTGCTGGCGTGGGACGATCCAGTCAATCCCGCGCGGTCGGCCATCGGTGGCTTTGAGCTCTACAAGCAGGGCGCAAGCGGATTTGAACGGGTTCCCGCAGGCAGCCGAGAGAAAAAGCTGGAGGATTGGCTGAATAATCCTGCCAAGTGGACACGGTTCCCCAACGTGCCGCACCCTGACCCGACTAATACAACGGAGTCGCGCACTGCCAAGTGGAGCTACATGCGGGTGAATACCGATGGGATAGGGGCTGGGATGAGGGCAGGTGTAGCATATCAGCTGGTAAATAGAAAAAACGTTTTTCACCTGGGGGTTCTGAATGGGGCTGCCCCAGCGGATGCGTTTTACGGCTACTTTTCAGACTTCAAGTCGATAAAGGCGCAGGTCAGCAGCGTTCTTTTGGATAAGTATAAGCAAGTGGATAAAGCTGAGGGGGAGAAGGAACTCTGTTTTGGGAATTCAGCACTTGACAAGGCGATTCTTGACGTGCCGCTGAGTGAAAATTTTAAGTACGAATGGAGCGCGGATGACCCCGTGGCGATGAACTATCTATACAACTCGGACCAGTATACCGATCATCAGCCTTTCAAGCCTCGGATGTTTGTTAAGGGCCTTAACCTTGACGCGAAGTATACGGTTAAGGTGTCGGGGATGTGCGATTTAGAGGACACTGCGAGCTTTTTTATCTCGGTGATGAAGGTACGTGAGCCAGTGTTCAATGTGGATCCGGTGGTCTGCGTGAATGGGGCGGGCACCCCGCCGGTGCGGATAGAGCTGAAGCGGCTGGAAGGGATCAATAAAATAAAGTGGTTCCGCAAGGATGTGGGAAGCACCACGGAGGATCTGTGGGCGGAGAGTGCTTTACCCGCAGATGCGGTTTCGGTGGTCAAGCAGCTGCCCGTGAAGTATACCGAGGCGAACGTTGGGCCGGGCGGGGAGCTGCTGCCCGAGAGCACGGTGGTGAGGGCCGAGGTTTGGAAGAATTCGTGTACATGGAGTTTTAGTCGGCCGGTGCAGGTGATGCGGCAGCCGGTGGTGCCAAGAATAGTGTTGGATAAGGCAGCCAAGGATTGTAGCAATCCCATAGGGGGCGGCTACGGGCGCGAGCTGACGATAACGGATGGGAATGCATCGTTCGCGATGACGGGGCAGAAGTATTGGATAGATTACGGCGATGGGAATACGGAGGTGTTGGCTCTGGATAGGCTGAAGACTGGGGAGAAGCATCTATTCCCGGCGCGAGAGAGAGACTATACGGTAAAGCTGTACACGCAGGATTCCGAGGAGAGCTGCCGAGCGGATGCGGTGGATGTGGTGGTAGGTGCGCAGCCGGTGCCGCAGGTGCTGCTGACGGCAGGGCCGCCGAAGTTCTGTTCGGGTAGCGAGATAGTGAAGGTGGAAAATGGGTCGCAGATGGCGAAGCGCTACCAGTGGAGCTATCTGACGCAGGAGCCGGGGGGTGCGGTGGTGAAGCCGGAGACGATGCTAGGGACCGGCGCGCAGATAGATATGAGCCGTGGCGACTTGAATGGCGGAAAGCTTCTTGCGAAGGGGCGCGCGCTGGAGTATGTGTTTAAGCTTACGGCGTACAATGGGACGTGCGAGGCATCGGATGAGGCCTCGGTGACGGTGCTGCCGAACGCGGAGTTTACAGGGAAGTTGTCGCCGAAACGTACCGATCCGGCAGCGTCCTGCGGGCCGTATGAGTATGAGTACACGGCGACCGGTGCATCGGGGGTGGCGCGGTACGAATGGCGATGGAAACGGGCCGATAAGAGCGATTGGCAGCCGTTCAAGATCGGCGGGCCGCTGGCTGACGGTGCGCTTGAAAAGGTGAAGATAGCCTTTACGAATGAGACCTCGGAGGATAAGGAGTATGAGGTTCAGCTGGCAACGTGGGCGGCCGAGGGGGGATGCGGCCAGGAGGTGAAGTTTGAGAAGGTAGTGGTGCCGCCTAGCTTCTCGGTGAAGATTGAGGGTCCACGAGTAGAGGTGTGCCCAGATGCAAATGGGAAGAAGGAGGTAGTGCTGAAGAATCAAACCGTGGGGAACGCAGCGGGTATAGTATACCAGTGGGCGATCGATGGGGCGCCATCGAGTCAAGCGATGCCGGCGACAGAGTTCCGCCATACCTTTACCAATGCGGATGTGGCGAACCCCAAGGAGTTTGTCGTGAGTTTGACAGCGCGGCGCGGGGCTTGCACGCAGAAAGAGGAGACCACGGTGGAGCTGTATCCGCTGGTGGCGCCACGGTTCTCGCTGCAGGAGTGGGATACGTTGGCAGGGGCACCGGTGGGGCCGATGGTGGCTAATGGGGAGTACTGCTCACCGCTGAAGATGGTGGGTACCGCGATGGGTGCAGCGCAGTATACATGGGTAACGAAGTTCAATGGGGCTGTAGTGGCGCAGTCGTCAGGGGCGAATTATGAGTATAAATATAGTAACCCTGGCCGAGTCTCGTTGAATTTAGAGGTGGAGCTTAAGGGAACCAACGCGGAGGGGTGTAGCGGAAGCTATTCGCAGCGGTACGTGCTTATGCCAGCGATAGATGCAACGATTGTGGCGCAGGAGCAGCAGGCGTGTGCGCCCGACTCGCGGGTGTTGGTAACAGTGCCTGGGAAGAATCGGAATCCGGCGGGCGCGCAGTATGAGCTCCAAGGGCACGATTGGGAAGCCCTGTCGGGGAACCCGCGGACGGATCCGGATGGGACGGAGATTCGGTATCGCATGCCGGGTGAGTATCGCCTGACGCTGAAGGTGACCAATGGGCGGTGCTCGGCGATAGGGAAGAGTTCCCCCATAAGGATTTTAGCGGGCGTACAGCCGCAGCTAGAGGCGCTGGCGGCGGATGCCCTTGTGGGCTGTTCGCCGCATAGTGTGGAGCTCAAGCCGGTGATGCGGTCGCTTGATGGGGCGACGTGGGTGCGTTGGGAGTTTGGTGATGGGGAGGAGGATACGAAGGCGGGCGCAGTGACGCATGCGTTCAATGCAACAGGGCCAGCCTCCGTTCAGTATAAGGTGCGATTAACGGCGGGCAATGGGACGCAGTGCGATGCGAGGTCAAAGCCGGCTGAGGTGGAGGTGACGGTTTACCCCTCTCCTACGGGCGGCGGCAACGTGCTGGCATCGGCAGATCCCTGCCGGCCACAGGAGTGGAAGGTGGAGAATTTGGCATCAGTAGTGCCGGCGGACGAGGTGGTATGGTCCTTTACGCCATCGGGAGCAGGAGGAACGGCTGTGGAGCGCCGAGGCAAGCCGGACGGCTTGCAGTGGGATGTGGTATTGCGGAATGGGCTACCGAACGATCCGGTGCGCTACACGTATAGCCAGGTTGCCTACAAGCAGTGGGCGGGGGGCCCGCGGTGCGCATCGCAGCCCGCAACGGGAGCAGTGGTAGTGGGCCCGACCCTACAGCAGCGGTTCGATTTGGCCGCACCAGCGGGGATTTGCGGGAGCGGCGAGGTGGCGTTTACCGATAACACGACGGGGGGTAAGAAGGAGACGGTAATACACAGCTGGACTGTGGATGGGCGGCCGGAGGCCCATACAAAGCTGGGGGATGAGTTCAAGCTGGAGCTGAAGAACACGACGCAGGCTCGGTTTGACCACGTGGTGCGCGTGGAGACAACGCAGACAACGGTGGATGGGCGTGTGTGCAAGCGTTTGTACACGCCGGATTTTGTGGTTCCAGTATTCCCAGTGGCGAAGGCCTCGATAGCGTGGAGTGTGGTTGATCGATGCGCGGTTCCGATGGTGGTACGTGCGCAGGCCGCCGGAGTGGCATCGGATGCGGTATGCGTGTGGAAAACCAGCGCGCCGCAGACTATGAGCAGTATCGGGACGGGCTTGGTGGAGTTTGAGTTTAAGAACGATGCCCCGGAAGACGACAAGGAGTTTACCATAGAGCTATCCACGAGCCAGAAGTGGGCTGGCGGCCCGACGTGCGCAGGGAAGGCGGCCCCGGTGAAAGTGAGAGTGCCGGCATCGCCACGAGCGAAGGCGGATGTGGTAAGCCAGACGCGGACCAAGGAGTGCGGCGAGCTACAGGTGAAGCTGGATGGGAGCAAGAGTACGGGGTTGTCAAAGCCAGGAAGCTCCTATGCATGGGATTTTGGGAATGGAACGCAGGGAAGCGGTAAAACCGTCTCTCAAACCTACCGTAATGTAGGTTTTGCTGGCACCGATGAGAAGTATACGGCGACCTTGACGGTTCGGAACGCGGAGGGGTGTACGGACCAGGTGAACCTGCCCTTCACGGTTCATCCGAAAGTAATGGCGCGGTTCACTTTAAGAACGGATAAGCTCTGCACGCCCTTTGAGGCGACCATTGAGAATCTTTCAATCAATGCAGATCGTTACGAGTGGAAATTGACGAACCCTGACGAGGCGATAACGCCGAGCGACCCGATGAACTTCAAGTACACGTTTGATAATACGAGTCGCACGACCACGCAGATCCGATCGTTAGAGCTAACGGCGGTGACGCAGCATCCCGATGGGGTGACGTGTACGGGAGTATCGGCACCGCAGTCGGTGACGGTGCCGCCGCGTTTGGAGCCTACCTTCAAGCTGACGACGGCAGCGGCAGGCTGCTCGCCGCTGGAGGTGAAAGTGGAGAACACAACGCCGAATGGCATGGTGGTAAATGGTGCCTATACGTGGAATTGGGGAGATTACCATACGGAGACGGGGCCAGGTCCCCACAGCTACACCATAGAGAATGGAGACCGTGCGGTGTCGCTTCGGGTGCCGGTGTCGCTCGAGGTAAGCGATGGGCTTGGATGTCGAGCCAAGGCTGCAGTGCAAGAGGTGGAGGTCTATCCATCGGTGGTGGCCGATTTCAGCGCGTCGCCCAGCGGGGGCTGCTCACCGCTGGAGGTGGAGATTGTGAACACGCGGCCTTCGCCAGCCTACTCGTACGCATGGGCGTTGGGAACACAGGGTACGAGTTCGCAGATGACGCCTGGAAAGCTGACGTATGAAAATCCGCATCTAGATAGGGCAGAGTCGCAAAAGGAGCACCTGGTGCTGAAGACCTGGCTTACGGCCCATTCGGAGTGCAAGGCGCAAAAGGATGTGACCATAGAGGTTTGGCCGCGGGTAATAGCGGGGTTTGAACTATCGGCCACCGAGGGGTGCGACCCATTAGAGGTGACCGTGAAGGATAAAACCCAATCGGCGCCAGGCGTGCGGCAGTACGTGTGGGAGGCGAGCGATGGGCAGCGCTGGTTGGCGGCCGAGCCGACCTTTACGTTCCGCAACGAGAGCCGTACGAAGACCCGCACGATTGACTTGTCGGTGCGGGTGAACTCGGCGCAGGGATGTGGCGATACGTGGAAGACGCAGTTGACAGTACACGCAACACCCACATCGGGCTTTGAGATAGAGGGGGCTGCGCGCGGCTGTTCGCCTTTCGCATTGGCGCTGAAGGATAAAGCCGAGGGGAAGGATTTGCAGTATACGTACGACTTTGGGGATGGCAAGGTGCTTCGCGGCGACTACGCAGGGCAGCGTATGGAGCATGTTTACAGCAATATGACAGCCGATCCGGCGGCGCACGTGCTTGTGCAGCGGGTTAAGACGCTGGAGGGGTGCTGGGCTGAGACGAGCCAGCAGGTGTTTGTGAATCCACAGGTTACGGCAGATTATGGGATACAGCCGGGCACGAGCGGCTGTTCGCCCTTTGAGGTGCAGGTGACGAACCATTCCATCAATGCGACGCGCTATGAGTGGGAGTATGGGGATGGTGGGATTTCGGCGCAGGAGAACCCTGCGCACCAGTATGTGAACATATCACCGCAGGATGTAACCCATAAGCTGTTCTTTGTAGCCCACTCCGATTATGGGTGTTCTGATACAGTGGTACAAGACGTAGTGGTGTACGCATCGCCCAGCGCACGCTTTGAGGCGATGCCCCCGGCGCAGCTGTTCCCGAGCACGCGCGTGTCGGTGGATAATCAGAGCCAACCGCTAGTGAATGGTTGGGATTACCATTGGGCATGGGGTGATGGGCAGAGTTCGCAGGGCGTTTCGCCCGACCCGCACGTGTACGAGAAGTGGGGCGATCCAGCGAATGATTTTATAATTCCCATAGTGTTGACGGTTACCAATGGGCATTGTAAGTCGATGGCGCGTAAGGAGGTGATAATCCGTGCGCCTAAGCCGATGGTGGAGTTTACGGCGAATAGGATGAGCGGATGCCCGCCGCTGGAGGTGCAGATGCTGAATTCCACGAAGTACGCCACGTCGTCAAAGTGGTATTTTGATGATGGTACGGAGCCGAGCACCGATCCGGAGCCGAGACATGTGTTTGATGAGCCGGGGAGCTACCACGTGCGTTTAGTGGCGGAGGGACCGGGCGGAACGCAGGAGCAGTTCTTAGTATTTGAGGTGTTCCAGCGGCCGGTTGTGGAGTTCAAGGTGGAGCCGGAGCGGGTATTCCTACCAGGGGCAGAGGTGCAAGCCTTGAACCTCAGCGTTGATGCGCACAGTTTCCGATGGGATTTTGGGGATGGAGCAACGAGCCTAGAAGAGTCTCCGCGCCACACCTACGAGGCACCAGGCCGTTACAATGTGAAGTTGACCGGCCTATCGCAGCAAGGGTGCGAGGGGAGCAAGGTGATAGAGGATGCGGTATTTGTGGATGGGAGTGGACGGATTCGGTTCCCAACGGCGTTCCATCCGACAGGGCAAGGTGGAGAGTATGGGCCACGAGACCATCACAACGCGGTGTTCCATCCGTTTATAGAGGGCAGCGTGCAGGATTACCGGCTGATGGTGTTTACGCGCTGGGGGGAGAAGATATTCCAGACGACAGATGTGAACAAAGGATGGGATGGGTATTTCAATGGGACGCCCTGCGCGACGGGGGTTTACGCCTGGCGTGCTGTGGGTACGTTCTACGATGGGAGTGTATTTGATGTGAAGGGGAGCGTGACGCTGTTGCGGTAGGATTAGGGAGAGTAGAGATTGAGGGAAGCTGTTAAAAGCAGAGGGGTGTCGTTGAGGATTTTCAGGCAGTAGGGCGGAAAGGTAGTTTGGAGTTAGTGGAGGTGAAAGAGTTTAGTCAAAGGCGGGCCGAAGGGCCCGCCTTTTTTGTGGAGACATAGATTGCGGCGCAGCGCGTCGATGCATTTCCCATCGTGCGGGCGGGGCGGCATCGGTGCGCCGATTTTATGTTGGGGTGGTGTGTGCCAGCGGGAGGAGGCTGCGGCGGGGATTTGGACGGTTGCGTAGCGCTTGCTCTGCAAGGCGAGAGGTGACGGTGCATGCGAGGGTCATGCGGCCAGATTACCGGGAGTTTGACAACCCCGGCTATTGAAAGACCGTCCTGCGGATGGGGCTGCATCGGTGGCGAAATTTTGTGAAACATCATAAGGGGCATTATGTGCAGATTGCGGCGGGAGCGGTTGGCTCTCTGGAGGCCTGAATTCGTGTAGGTTCGCCAGGGTCAGTCTTTCAGACTGGCTCGCCTTTTAGGCGAGAATCCGGGGGTTTGCCCCCCCCGGCTATTGAAAGACCGTCCTTCGGACGGGGCGGCATGGGCGGCGAGAATCTGTGCGAGATTGTGTGGAATGGGAGGATTGTCCGTGCGTACTTTCCAATGCCGTTGAAGGCGGACATGTTGCCCCTCTGGAGGCCTGAATTCGTGTAGGTTCGCCAGGGTCGGTCTTTCAGACTGGCTTGCCTTTCAGGCCAGATTACCGGGGGTTTGAAAACCCCCGGCTATTGAAAGACCGTCCTTCGGACGGGGCAACATGGGCGGCGAGAATCTGTGCGAGATTGTGTGGAATGGGAGGATTGTTCGTGCGTAGTTTCCAATGCCATTGAAGGCGGGCATGGTTGGCTCTGCGGAGGCATGAATGCATGCGAGGGTCATGCGGCCAGATTACCGGGAGTTTGACAACCCCCGGCTATTCAAATACCGTCCTACGGATGGGGCAGCATGGGCGGCGAGAATCTGTGCGAGATTGTGTGGAATGGGAGGATTGTCCGTACGTAGTTTTCGATGCCATTGAAGGCGGGCATGGTTGGCTCTGCGGAGGCCTGAATGCGTGTAGGCTCGCCAGGGTCAGTCTTTCAGACTGGCTTGCCTTTCAGGCCAGGTTACCGGGAGTTTGAAAACCCCCGGCTATTGAAAGACCGTCCTTCGGACGGGGCAGCATGGGCGTTGAGAATCTGTGCGAGATTGTGTGGAATGGGAGGATTGTCCGTACGTAGTTTTCGATGCCATTGAAGGCGGGCATGGTTGGCTCTCTGGAGGCCTGAATGCGTGTAGGCTCGCCAGAGTCAGGAACCGAGGGCTTGCCCCCCCCGGCTATTGAGAGACCGTCCTTCAGACGGGGCTGTTGAAGGTGCTAGCGCCGGGGAGCTAGCGTGTAGCCGACAGGTATCAAAAAAAGGGGGACGCGGTGCAACCGCATCCCCCTTTGCGTTTCAGATATTTTGCGTAACTACTCCGATACCACCTCAAATTCCACCTCTACCGTCACCTCACGGTGAAGTTTGATGTTGGCTTTATAAGCCCCCACCTCTTTGACGGCATCCTGTGGGAGCGCAATGCGCTTCCGATCGATATCAAAGCCCTTGGCCGCGAGCGCTTCAGCAATCTGAATGGCGTTCACCGAACCAAAGATTTTGCCGGAGGAGCTGGTCTTTGCACCGATAGTTAGCTTTACGCCCTCCATCTTAGCTGCCAGCGCTTCGGCTTCGGCCTTGAGCTTTGCCTCTTTGTGCTGCCGTTGCCGAATGGTCTCGTCACGTTCCTTCCGCGTAGAGGCGGTAGCGTTAATCGCCACACCCTTTGGGATGAGGAAATTCCGTGCGTACCCAGGCTTTACGTTAACGATGTCGCCCTGCTCACCAAGTCCCGCGACATCTTCCTTCAATATGATTTCCATGATCGTTTTCTCCTTTTTTGTGACTTACTTCATTAAGTCGGTTACAAAAGGTAGCAAAGCGAGGTGGCGCGCGCGCTTAACTGCAGTAGCTACGCGACGCTGGAACTTTAACGAGGTGCCAGTCAATCTTCTCGGAAGGATTTTGCCCTGCTCGTTAAGGAACTTTTTCAAGAATTCAGGATCCTTGTAGTCGACATACTTAATGCCGCTCTTCTTGAATCGGCAATATTTCTTCCGTTTGATGTCAACGGTTGGCGGGGCGAGGTAACGGATTTCCTGATTGTTGCTATTCTGCTGCTGTGCCATTACGCGTCCTCCTTCTCTTTACGTTCGTCCGAACCTTCGTTCTTTTTGCTTCTGCGCTTCTCGGCGTACTCGATGGCGTACTTATCCATGAGTACCGTAAGGAATCGAATGATGCGTTCATCGCGCCGGAACTGCGTTTCGAGCCTATCAATGAACTCTCCCTCAGCCTTGAACTCGATAAGCTGGTAGAAGCCCGTAGTCTTCTTCTGGATGGGATAGGCTAACTTTTTTAGCCCCCAGCTTTCCTCGTAGACGATCTCTCCCCCTGCCTGGGTAATGAGGTCTCTGTACTTGTCAACCGTCTCCTTTACCTGGGCATCAGATAAAACGGGAGTAGCGATGAAGACGGTTTCATACTGTTTCACCATACCGTAATTGATTAGTTAATGTGAAAATCGGACGCGAAGGTAAGGTATATTCCTAGGAAACGCAAATAGGGATGGGAGAGAGAAGGTTGTGAGGGATTAGCGGTTGGCGATAGGCTGGCGGAGTTAGCAGCAGTGTGGTTGCTATGCAAATATTGAGGGGTAAGAGGAAGGGATTGGGATAGCGAAGGAAGAGCGTCAGGGTCTGGAGATAGAGGCGAAGATGCATAGCGATAATAAAATTCGCACTTAATATAGCAACGTTTTGTTACCTTTGCGTGCGCTTGGAGTGCAAAATTTGATGGAAGGCACGAAGCGTAATGGATAGAGGAAATGAGATTGCGAAGCGTATTAAAACGTTCGTTGCGGGTGCAGGTTTCGCTGGCTGGGGCAAGTATGCTAATCGTGGTGTCGGGCATACTGATAGCCATCGCAGTGATGCGGTCGTTTCGTAGCAATCGGGAGGTGTCGTACCTCGCAGCGCAGCTGAAGGCGGCGCAGCTTTCGCGGAGCATAAGTGGGCACTTTAACGATGTTCTCTCAACCCTACGTACACTTTCGTATATATTGGGCGAGGAGATGGGGAGCGACCCGGAGCGAGCGGGGGCCCTGCAAGCGTTGGGGGCACCGCTGATGCAGTATCCATTGGTGCTGCATTTTGGGGTGGTGCTTGAGCCCGATGCGTGCGGCTGGCGGGATTCGGATTTTGCGGGGCGTGCGGAGTTTCCTCCAACGGGGCGGTTTGCGACGCAAGCGTATCTTGGGCATACGGCCCTGCCGGAGTATAGGCCGATAGAGGCAACGGATTTTGAGGCGTCGGGTTCATACTACGACATGGCGAAACGGGATTTTTTTGATTACGTGTCGGAGCCGAAGCGAGCCGAAGGGGCAGATGGCGGTGAGATATGGACGATTACGCTGAGCGTACCCATTGCGGTACACGGAGAGTTTGTAGGGGTGATGACGTGCGACATGTCGTTGGATATAGTGGAGCTGTTGGTCGAGGAGTCGGCAGGAGACTCAATGTCAGTGGATTTGCTCTCGCCGGGCGGTGTAATAGTGAGCAGCAGCGAGTTGATAAATTCCATAGGCAGCCCCTTGTGGGAGCTTTCAAGGGCTGGCGGAATGGATTCGTCTGTATTTTCCAATTTGAGCGATTCGACAATTCTTAGCGTGCGCACCGATGAACGGTTCTACGTGTTAAGTGCGTTTTCAGTGGGCGGGAGTCCACGTCCGATGAGCATTCGGGTGTCAATGCCCATGGAGCGGCTCACGGCGCCGGCGTGGCGAGAGGCGATGGTTTTTGTGCTTACGGGGGTAGTATTGGTGGTAGTATTTGCGGTGCTAACAGCGGTGGCGATGCGGTACCTGATGCGTCCTGTAGATATACTGCATAGCGATGCGGTGCGCATGGCGAAGGGGGATTTGCGGCTCGGGGTATCCTCGAAGGTTACGATGCGCAATGATGAATTTGGGGAGCTCGGTCGTGCCGTGGATGGGTTGGCAGATGGTATTAGGGGGATGGTGCGAGGGATGCTACAGGCGGCGCAGAAGCTGCAAGATGTGAGCGAGCAGACCAGCTTACAGTCGCATGCGTTGACGGATTCAATAGAAGAGGTGACGGCACTGTCAGAAAATGCGACCAAGCGTTTGATGGAGTTTGTTGAGAAGCTGGAAGGGTCGATAGCCGATGCAACGGCCGCAAGGGAGGCGATTGCCGCGGCGAGCGGATCAATGCAAGAGCTGACGAAGCATTCAAAGAGCAGCTTGGAACAGGTGCTGCGAATTTCAACCGGGGTAAGGGTGCTGCGGGAGATAGCGTCGCAGACGAACGTGCTGGCGTTAAACGCTGCGGTGGAGTCGGCCCGAGCAGGCGAGTATGGGCGGGGGTTCGCAGTGGTGGCGTCAGAGGTTCGCAAGCTGGCGACCCGAAGCGCACAATCGGCAGGTGAGATAATCGGATTGGCATCGTCAACGAGCGCGTCGAGCGAGCTGGCTTCGCAGGAACTCATGCGTTTGGTGCCGCAGTTGGCGCATGTGGTGGAAGTCATAAACGCAGTGAGCGAGTCGAATGCGAGCACGCAGGTGGAGTCAGAGGAGGTTCAACGGATGATGCGTGATTTATCCACGGCCATACTGCAGCATGCATCGTTGGCAGGGAATTTAGCCGCGAGCGCACGGGAGCTGGAGCGGGAGTCCAGCGAATTGGAAGAGGTTTCTGGCCGCTTTAGGACGTGAGGAATGTGGAGAACTTATAGAAAGGTAGACTGTAATTAAGAAGGTAAGGAGAAAGGGAAATGGAAAAGAAGGCGTTGGTTTCGATAATCATGGGCAGCACGTCGGATTTGGGCGTGATGCGCGCGGCGGCGGAGTTCTTTGATGAGATGGAGGTGCCGTTTGAGATGAATGCACTTTCAGCGCATCGGACGCCGGATCTGGTGGCGAAGTTTGCCAAGGAAGCAGCGGCACGGGGCGTGAAGGTAGTGATAGCTGGGGCTGGGGGAGCAGCGCACCTGCCTGGGGTGATAGCCGCATCAACATCGCTGCCTGTGATTGGGGTGCCGATAAAGTCATCGAATTCGATAGAGGGGATTGATTCCATCCTGTCGATTCTGCAGATGCCTTCGGGGATTCCGGTGGCGACGATGGCGGTTGATGGCGCGAAGAACGCAGCGATATTTGCAACGCAGATATTGGCTTTGACGGATAGTGCTATAGCAGGGCGTTTTGACGCGTTCAAAAAAGGTTTGGCCCTGAAGATAGAGAAGGCGAATGCCGATTTGGCCAAAGAGACATTCCGGTGCCGAGTCCAGTAAGGGGAAGGAATAGCGAGGCGCAAGGCCATGAGCGTAGGGTAGCCCCTAAAAAATGTTTAGGGCAAAACTTTTTGGTAGACGCTGAAGCCGCGGCAAAGATAGTTGGTGCGGTGGAAGGGGCGGCGGGAGCCTACGTGGTGGAGATTGGGCCGGGGATGGGGGTGCTGACACGCGGGCTTCTAGAACGTTTTGCAGGGCGGTTTACCTGTTTAGAACTAGATGAACGGGCAGTGGAGTATTTGCGGGGGGAGCTCCCGAGCCTAGGTGCATCGTTGGTACATACCGATTGCCTACGCTTTGACTTTGAGACAATACAAACAGAGGGGCTGTCGTTGGTTGGGAATTTGCCGTACAACATCTCTTCGCAAGTGCTGTGGCGCGTTCTTGATATGCATAATCGTGTAGGGGAGTGCGTATTCATGCTGCAGCGCGAAGTGGCGCAGCGGATAGCGGGCAGCCCGGGGTCAAAGGAGTACGGCATTCTTAGCGTGCTGCTGCAGGCCTACTACGACGCGGAGTTGCTACTGACGCTTCCGCCCTCGGCGTTTAGCCCGCCGCCGAAAGTGCATTCGTCTGTGCTGCGGCTCAGAAGGAATGGAGTGGCGCGGCTGGAGTGTGACGAGGTACTGCTGCGGCGGGTGGTGAAAGCGGCCTTCAATCAGCGACGCAAAACGCTCCGTAATAGCTTGCGGTCGGCTTTTCCAGCGGTGGGAGAGGGGCTACCGTTCGCGGCGCAGCGTCCGGAGGAGCTGGGCGTGGCGGAGTTTGTCGAGCTAACGAATGCGATTGCAGAGAGGCTGGAATAGAGGTTATAGAAAAGAGTGAAGGTCAAGGAGTGGCTAAAATTCGTTGAGGGCTGAAGCGCGTATGCGGCGTCGGTGTTAAAATTTTTCGCTGTAGGGGGGAGAAAGGGTAGAAATTGATAGCAGCTAGAGGATAGCTTGTTGCTTCGATGTATCCAATCGGAAGTGCGCATGGTTGTAGAGATTGCCCTTGCGCAGCAGCGAAGGTTGCTGTAATGGGCGGAGCGGTTTTTTTTGCTGCGAAAGGAAGTGGACATAGGTGCAAAGTGTAAGCATTGATGAGGTTGGAGTGATATTTTGGGCGTGCATTGCCAGGATGGATTTGGTAAGAATAGTGAAAAGTGTTACCTTTGCGCTTTGTTTGAAGGTCTGTACGTAGGAATTTGCGTGCAAAAGGATTAAGTTGTTTATATGCCAACGATAGAACAATTGGTAAGGAAGGGGCGGACTGTGATAGAAGAAACAAGCAAGGCGCCAGCGCTCGATGCTTGTCCACAGCGCCGAGGCGTATGTGTACGCGTGTACACCACTACGCCCAAGAAGCCGAATTCGGCGATGCGAAAGGTGGCGAGGGTACGTTTGACCAACGGGAAGGAGGTTAATGCGTACATTCCTGGGGAAGGCCACAATCTGCAGGAGCACTCGATAGTGCTGATACGAGGCGGCAGGGTGAAGGATTTGCCAGGGGTGCGCTACCACTTGGTGCGCGGGACGCTTGACACGTCGGGCGTAGAAGGGCGTAGGCAGGGGCGATCAAAGTACGGAGCGAAGCGTCCGAAGGATCAAAAATAGGAGGGATAAGCAATGAGGAAGTCAAAGCCGAAACGTAGAGTGATACTGCCCGATCCGCGCTTCCACGACATAGAGGTGACTCGTTTTGTGAACCACATGATGTACGATGGGAAGAAGAGCGTAGCGCTGTCGATATTTTACACGGCGATGGATTTGGTAGAGGAACGGATGAAGGATAGTACAGATGCTCCGTTGGATGTATGGCGCAAGGCGCTGGAGAACGTGACACCCCAGGTGGAGGTGAAGAGCCGTCGCGTTGGCGGGGCGACGTTCCAGGTGCCTACAGAGGTACGTCCAGAGCGCAAGGTGAGCCTCGCGATGAAGAACCTGATAGCGTATGCGCGGAAGCGTCCGGGACGTGGGATGCCGGATCGGTTGGCGAATGAGATTATCGCGGCGTACAACGAGGAAGGGGGTGCGTTCAGGCGTAAGGAGGACATCCATAAGATGGCGGAGGCGAACAAGGCGTTTGCGCATTTCCGTTTTTAACTGAGAGTGGAGCGAGACGATGGCTAATAGAGATTTGACATATACCCGGAACATAGGGATTATGGCGCACATTGATGCCGGCAAGACGACAACGACGGAGCGCATACTCTACTACACGGGGAAGACGCATAAGATAGGTGAGACGCATGATGGCTCCGCGACGATGGACTGGATGGCGCAGGAGCAGGAGCGCGGAATAACGATTACATCGGCCGCGACGACCACCTTTTGGAAGTACGAGGGGAAGACGTACCAGGTGAATATTATCGATACGCCGGGGCACGTGGACTTCACGGTGGAGGTGGAACGGTCGCTGCGCGTGCTTGATGGTGCAGTGGCGGTGTTCTGCGCGGTGGGCGGCGTGCAGCCGCAGAGCGAGACGGTGTGGCGCCAAGCAGACAAATACAGGGTGCCGAAGCTTGCGTTTGTGAATAAGATGGACCGCATGGGGGCGGATTTCTACTCCGTGGTGCAGCAGATTCGAGATAGGCTGGGTGCGAACCCCATCCCGGTGCAGATACCGATTGGAAAAGAGGCGGGGTTTGTGGGGGTGATTGACCTGATTGACCAGAAGGCGTATCGGTGGGAAGGGACAGACAAGGATTCTGTCGTGGATGAGATTGCGATTCCGGCGGAGCTGGCTGGAGAGGCGAAGAAGTGGCGCGATAGCATGCTGGAGTCAGTGGCGGAATTTGACGATGCGATGATGGAGAAGTTCTTTGAGGATCCATCAACGATTACGAAGGAGGAGATAATATCCACGCTGCGCAAGGCCACGGTGGGCATGGAGGCCATCCCAGTGCTATGCGGCGCAGCGGCGAGGAACATAGGCGTGCAGCGGTTGCTGGATGCAGTAGTTGAATTCTTGCCTAGCCCGCTAGACATAGGCGGAGTGGATGGCACAGACGTAAATACCGGCGAGAAGGTTCATCGGCTACCCCGGATGGAGGAGCCGTTCTGCGGTTTGGCGTTTAAGATAGCGACGGATCCATTCGTGGGGCGTTTGGCATACATAAGGGTGTATTCAGGTCACTTGGACAGCGGGAGCTACGTGTACAACGTGCGTACGGGCAAGAAGGAGCGAATAAGCCGTTTGTACCAAATGCATTCCAACAAGCAGAACCCAATAGAGATATGCGAGACGGGCGATATCTGCGCGGCGGTGGGCTTTAAAGATTTGCGCACAGGCGATACGATTTGCTCGGAGGATGCGCCGGTAGCCTTGGAGGCGATGGTGTTCCCCGACCCGGTTATTAAGCTGGCGGTGGAGCCGAAGTCGCAGAAGGATATGGACAAGCTCGGCATGGCGTTGGCGAAGCTGTCGGAGGAGGATCCCACGTTTAGGGCGCAGACCGATGAGGAGACGGGCCAGACCGTGATAAGCGGGATGGGCGAGCTTCACCTGGAGATAATCATAGACCGTCTGCAGCGGGAGTTTGGGCTGGATGTGAACAAGGGAGCGCCGCAGGTATCGTACCGCGAGGCGATAACGAAAGAGGTATCGAGCCATAGAACGGTGTTCAAGAAGCAGACGGGCGGACGCGGTAAGTTTGCGGATATTATATTTAGTTTTGGGCCGGCAGACGAGGGCGTTACGGGGTTGCAGTTTGTGGACGAGGTGAAGGGCGGCAACATCCCCAAGGAGTTTATTCCGTCGGTGCAGAAGGGCTTTGAGGCGGCGATGCAGAGCGGTGTGCTTGCGGGGTATCCGATGTCGAGCCTAAAGGTAGTGCTTTTGGATGGGTCGTACCACCCAGTAGACTCCGATCAGCTTTCGTTTGAGATTGCGGGCCGTCAGGGGTTCCGTGAGGCGAGCGGGGAAGCGGGCCCAGTGCTAATGGAGCCGATAATGAAGGTAGAGGTGGTGACCCCCGAGGAGTACATGGGGGATGTGATAGGCGACTTGAACCGTCGGCGTGGACAAGTGAACGGCATGGAGAGCCGAGCGGGCGGTAGAGTGGTGACGGCGATGGTGCCGTTGGCAGAGCAGTTCGGTTACGTAACGGTTCTGCGTACGTTGACATCGGGTCGAGCGACCTCGACGATGGAGTTTTCGCATTACGCAGAGGTTCCGGGCGGTTTGGCCAAGGAGATCATAGATGCGCATGCGGCAAAGAAGGCAGAGAAATAAGAGACTGTAGAAAAGATATGAGTCAGCGAATAAGGATAAAGCTAAAATCGTATGACCACAACCTGGTAGACAAGTCGGCTGAAAAGATAGTCAAGACGGTCAAGATGACAGGCGCTGTGGTCAGCGGTCCGATACCGTTGCCGATGCAGAAGCGGATATATACGGTGAATCGGTCGACGTTTGTGAATAAGAAGTCTCGCGAGCAGTATCGTTTGGATTCGTACCGTCGTCTGTTGGACATATACAGTTCGACCCCGAAGACGATTGATGCGCTGATGCGTTTGGAGCTGCCGAGCGGGGTGGAAGTGCAGATAAAGGTGTGATGCGGGGGAGGAGAGTGAGGATAGAAAGACTGCATTAAAAGAAGGAGAAAGAAGGCGATGGCAGGAATATTGGGGAAAAAGGTAGGCATGACGTCGGTGTTTACAGCCGATGGGAAGAACGTGCCATGCACAGTGATACAGGCGGGGCCATGCGTGGTGACGCAGGTGCGGACGAAGGAGAAGGATGGCTACGAGGCGTATCAGTTGGCTTTTGACGACAAGAAGGAGAAGCATACGACGAAACCGATGCTGGGCCATTTTGCGAAGGCGAATACTACACCGAAGCGCTACGTGGCTGAGTTTAAGGAGTGGGATCAGGAGTATAAACTAGGCGATGTGCTGCAGGTAGGGGATGTGCTTAGCGAGGCGGATATGTGGGTGGACGTTATAGCCCTGTCGAAAGGAAAGGGCTATCAGGGCGTTGTGAAGCGCCATGGTTTTAGCGGAGTAGGAGAGAAGACGCACGGCCAGCATAACCGGTTGCGCGCTCCGGGTTCAATAGGAGCGTCGAGCTATCCGAGCCGGGTGTTTCCGGGGATGCGTATGGCAGGGCAGACTGGTAACCGTCGGGTAACTGCGATTAACTTGCGGATATTGCGAGTGATCCCGGAGTCGAATCTTCTATTGGTCAAAGGTTCTGTGCCAGGTGCGCGTGGAGCGTATCTAATCATCAACAAGTAGTAAGGGGGAGGCGACGAAATGGAATTGAAGGTATTGAGCCGCGAAGGCACAGATACGGGACGTACGGTGACATTGACAGACGCGGTGTTTGGCGTGCGACCGAATGATCACGTAATCTATTTGGATGTGAAGCAGTACCTTGCGAATCGGAGGCAGGGTACGCATAAGGCGAAGGAGCGCAGCGAGATGAGCGGCAGCACCCGTAAGCTTTTCAGACAGAAAGGAACGGGCGGTGCACGAAGGGGCGATATCAACTCACCCATACTGCGCGGAGGAGCGCGTGTATTTGGGCCGCGGCCTCGTAGCTATAGATTTAAGCTAAATAAGCAGGTGAAGGACCTGGCGCGAAGAAGCGCATTAACGTACAAGGCGCAGGATGGTAAAGTGCTTGTAGTAGAGGATTTTACATTTGATAATCCGAGTACGAAGGAGTTCATAAATCTGTGTAAGAACCTTAACGTGAACGACAAGAAGGCATTGTTTCTTCTTGGAGATGAGAATAAAGTCGTATATTTGTCGGCTAGAAATTTGCAGGGCAAAGAGGTTCTACCGTTTATGATGCTCAACACGTATAGCGTTGTAGATGCGGATGTGTTGGTGCTGACCGAGGGAGCGTTGGGTCGGACGGAAGAGCTGTTTGGAAAGTAGAGGAATTGGCGATGAGCATAAAGGGAAAGATATTGGTGCGACCGCTCATAACGGAGAAGATGACGCGGATAACGGAGAAGATGGCTGCCCATAAAGCACCGAGGGGGCGGTACGGTTTTATAGTGCACCGCCAAGCGAATCGGATAGAGATCGCGCAGGCAGTGGAGGCGCGTTACAATGTGACGGTGTTGTCGGTAAATACGATGCAGTACATGGGTAAGCGCCGTTCACGCTATACGAAGCAGGGTTATGTTCAGGGACGTACGGATGCGTATAAGAAGGCGATAGTGACGCTAAAGCCGGGAGACACGATAGATTTTTACGGCAATATATAGAGTAGAGAGCGATGGGAGTAAGGAAGTTAAAGCCGGTGACACCGGGTCAGAGGCATAAGGTAATAAGTCGATTTGACGAGATTACGCGGTCGACGCCTGAGAAGTCGTTGCTGGCGCCGATAAGGAAGACGGGCGGTAGGAATAATCGAGGCCGCGTGACGGCGAGTCACCGAGGCGGAGGGCATAAGCGTCGCTACCGTATAATAGACTTTGTGCGAGAGAAGGAGGGGATGGTGGCAGAGGTGAAGACGATTGAATACGATCCGAATCGCTCTGCACGAATTGCATTGGTGCAGTATGCGGATGGGGAGAAGCGATACATAATAGCACCGGCGGGGATTCAGGTGGGGCAGAAGGTGATGTCGGGGCATGATGCGGAGCCGGAGTTGGGCAATATGCTCTACCTGTCGGATATACCGTTGGGAACTGTGGTGCATGGAATAGAGCTGGAGCCGGGCCATGGTGCGGTGATGGCACGAAGCGCGGGCTCTTCGGCGGTGCTGCAGGCGCGCGAGGGCAAGTTTGCAACTTTGCGTTTGCCGAGCGGCGAGGTGCGCATGGTGCTGGTGACGTGCCGGGCGACGGTAGGGCAGGTGTCGAATGTAGAGCACGGATTGGAGAAGTTCGGTAAGGCAGGTCGCAGCCGCTGGTTGGGCATACGTCCCCGCACCCGAGGCGTGGCGATGAACCCAGTAGACCACCCGATGGGTGGTGGCGAAGGGAAGGCGAGCGGAGGACATCCGCGTTCCCGTACGGGCGTTTTGGCAAAGGGTTACAAGACTCGTCGGCCGAAGAATCCATCCAACCGATTTATAGTGGAACGCCGTAAGCGCGCAAAGTAAACGATTAGGAGGAAGAAAAAATGAGTAGGTCGTTGAAGAAGGGTCCGTACATTGCGTATAAGCTGGAGCGGCGGATCTTAGAAATGAATGAGAAGAACAAGAAGCAGGTGCTGAAGACGTGGTCGCGTGCTTCGATGATATCGCCTGATTTTGTAGGGCATACGATAGCAGTGCATAATGGGAACAAGTTTGTGCCGGTGTATATTACAGAGAATATGGTAGGGCATAAATTAGGGGAGTTTGCTCCGACGCGTACTTTTAGAGGCCATGCGGGCAATCGTTAGGATAGGAAGGAAAAAAGGAGACGATTGAGATGGGAAAGAGAAAGAGTGAGCGCGCAAAGCAGCTGAAGGAGGCGCGGAAGGAGCGATCATACGCCGTGCTGCGGAATTGCCCGTTGTCGGCGCAGAAGGTGCGTTTGGTAGCGGATACGGTGCGAGGGGTGGATGTTAATCGAGCGTTGGGTATACTCCGGTATACTGAGCGGAACTCTGCGCCGTATCTTCGTAAGCTTTTGTTGTCGGCGTTGGATAACTGGAAGGAGAAGAATGAGGGGGCGGATCTAGATGGAGCGTCGTTGGTGGTAAAGACGATAATGGTAGACGAGGGGCGTACGCTGAAGCGTATGCAACCGCGAGCCCAGGGGCGAGGCGCACGGATTTTGAAGCGTTCGTGCCATGTGTACGTAGAGGTGGGAGCAAAGCCGGCTGAGGCGGAGGCAGAAGGTACACCAAAGAAGGAACAGGAACCAGTAACTGAGTAGAAGAATCATGGGGCAGAAGGTAAATCCGATAAGCAATCGCTTAGGAATCATTAGGGGTTGGGACTCTAACTGGTATGGTGGAACAGACACGCCACAGAAGCTGTTGGAGGACAACAAGATACGTAAGTATTTGGCGGTACGTTTGGCGAAGACTGGGGTGTCTCGGATTGTTATAGAGCGCACCGTGAAGTTGATTACGGTGACCATCCACACCGCACGTCCGGGCATGATAATAGGGAGAGCCGGGGAGGAGGTGAACCGTTTGCGTGAGGAGCTTCGAAAGTTGACAGACAAGGAGGTCCAGATAAACATATTTGAGGTAAAGCGTGCAGAGACGGATGCGGTGTTGGTAGCCGACAGTGTTGCACGTCAATTGGAAGGAAGGGCCTCGTTCCGCCGAACGCTTAAAATGGCGATAGCATCAGCAATGCGAGCTGGAGCTGAGGGCATCAAGATACAGGTATCTGGGCGTTTAGGGGGAGCAGAGATGGCTCGCACCGAGACGATGAAGGAGGGGCGGATTCCGCTCCATACGTTCCGGGCGGATATAGATTATGCGCTGGCAGAAGCGTTGACGAAGGTGGGACAGATAGGGGTGAAGGTGTGGATATGCAAGGGAGAGGTCTATGGCAAGCGGGATTTGTCGCCGAACGTTGGCATATCGCAGTCGACTCGAAATAGTGGGCAGCCGCGTCCGCCGATGCGGGCGTCTCGGCCGCGTAGGAATGATCGTCGAGGGGCTGGCAGTCGAACCGGTCGGTAGGCGCTAGGTAAAAGGAGGAGGAAGCAAGGATGTTACAGCCGAAGAAGACAAAGTATAGAAAGCAACAAAAAGGGCGCATGAAGGGCTTAGCCCAGCGCGGCCATGAGTTGGCGTTTGGTTCGTTTGGGATAAAAACGTTGGAAGAGGCGTGGCTGACAGGACGACAGATAGAGGCGGCGAGGCAAGCGGTTACCCGATACATGAAGCGTGAGGGGCAGATATGGATACGAATATTCCCTGACAAGCCCGTGACGAGCAAGCCTGCAGAGGTTCGAATGGGAAAAGGTAAAGGTGCGCCTGAAGGGTTTGTGGCACCCGTGACCCCGGGGCGAGTGTTGATAGAGGCAGATGGGGTGCCGCTAGAGGTGGCGCGTGAGGCGTTGCGATTGGCGGCACAGAAGCTGCCGGTGACGACGAAGTTTGTGGTTCGTCGGGACTATGAGGCGTAAATAAAGGAGACGGATCAATGAAAGCAGAAGAGGTAAGGCAGCTGATAGACAGCGAACTTGAGGAGCGCTTGGCGGCGGAGCGGATGCGTCTGCACGATTTGCAGATGTCGCATGCTGTGTCTCCTTTAGAGAATACGATGCAGATACGAGAGGCGAAACGTACGATAGCACGCATGTTGACAATTCGTACGGAGCGGGCGCGCAACAAAGAGAAGGGGTCGAAGGAGTAAACGTAAGGAACCTAGTCAGAGATGGAAGAGATAGTGAAGGATCAGCAGCGCGGGATGCGTAAAGAGCGGCAGGGGATCGTCGAGAGCGTGAAGATGGATAAGACGATTGTGGTGTCGGTGTTACGCAGAGTGCGCCATCCGAAGTACGGCAAATTCGTGCATAGAACGACGAAGTTCTACGCACATGATGAGAAGAATGAGTGCGGCGTGGGCGATGTGGTGCGTATCATGGAGACGCGTCCTCTAAGTAAGATGAAGCGTTGGCGTTTGGTGGAGATAATAGAGAAGGCAAAGTAAGAGATGATACAGCAAGAGACTCGGCTTCAAGTGGCCGATAATAGTGGGGCACGAGAGGTGCTGTGTATCCGCGTGTTGGGAGGCACAAAGAAGCGTTACGCTACAGTGGGAGACCGGATAGTGGTGGCGATAAAGAGTGCTTCACCCACGGGAGATGCAAAGAAAGGAACAGTGAGCAAGGCTGTGGTCGTCAGGGTGAAGAAGGAATACCGTCGAGCAGATGGGTCGTACATTCGTTTTGATGACAACGCTTGCGTTTTGTTGAACAATCTCGGCGAGATACGAGGGACGCGTATATTTGGCCCGGTGCCCCGAGAACTTCGTGAGAATTACATGAAGATCGTTTCGTTGGCGCCAGAGGTGCTATAAAGACAGGAGGATTGGAAGATGAAGCCGAGGTTACGGATAAAGAAAGGCGACACGGTATACGTGATATCAGGGAGCTACAAGGGGAGCAAAGGGCGTGTGCTGGCGGCTATGCCGGAGGAGCGTCGAGTGATTGTGGAGGGCGTGAACCTGGTGTCGAAGCATACAAAGCCGAATGCGCAACATACGCAGGGCGGTATAATAAAGCAGGAGGCTCCGATACATGTGAGCAACGTGATGCTCGTGGATCCCTCGACGAACAAGCCGACGCGAGTTGGGAAGCGTCGTAACGAGGAGGGGAAATTGGTGCGTTACGCAAAGAAGAGCGGAAAAGAGATAAAGTAAAAAGATGGAGTATATACCGACGCTGCGGAAGCAGTACATGGAAAAGATAGTGCCGGCGTTGAAGGAGCAGTTTCAGTACTCCTCTGTGATGCAGGTGCCGAGGCTTGAGAAGATAGTTCTGAATCAGGGTATTGGGGAAGCGACGCAAGATAGGAAACTTGTTGAAGCCGCCCAGACCGAACTGACGATGATAGCGGGCCAGAAGGCGGTAGTGACGAAGTCGAAGCATGACGTTTCAAACTTTAAGCTGCGAAAGGGCATGCCCATAGGCACGATGGTGACCTTGCGACGGGATCGTATGTATGAGTTTTTGGAGCGTTTGATTAACGTTTCATTGCCGAGAATTCGTGACTTTCAGGGAATTCCGTCCAAGCTAGATGGTCGTGGTAATTACACGCTAGGTATCAAGGAGCAGATGATATTTCCGGAGATAGACATTGATAAGATGTTGAGGTCGACGGGAGTAGAGATAACGATAGTGACCACGGCGAAGACGGATGAAGAGGGGTTGGCTCTGCTGAAGGCGTTTGGATTGCCGTTTAAGGACACGGAAAAAAAGTAGTAGAGATGGCGAAAGAGAGCATGAAGGCGCGTGAGGTCCGCCGAGAGAAGCTAGTTGCAAAGTATGCGAAGAAGCGCGAGGAGCTGCGTGCCGCGGGCGATAGTGTAGGGCTGCAGAAGTTGCCGCGGAATTCGAGTGCGACGCGGTTGCGTAACCGTTGCAGCGTCACGGGGCGGCCGCGTGGGTATATGAGAGATTTCGGTTTGAGCCGTATCACATTTAGGGAGATGGCCTCGAAGGGGCTGATACCGGGTGTGAAGAAGGCGAGTTGGTAAGAGAATTAAAGAGAAAAAGGATATGTTGGCAGATCCAATTGCGGATTATTTGACGCGTATACGTAATGCGGTGCATGCCGAGCATCGCATGGTTGTGATTCCGAGTAGCAATTTGAAGCGGAACATGACGCGTATACTATACGAAAAGGGTTATATTCTGAACTACCGTGTGGAAGATGACGGCAAGCAGGGCTTGATAAGGATTGCGCTGAAGCGAGATCCTCATACTAAGGAGTATGCAATAAAGTCTTTGCGTCGAGTAAGCCGTCCGGGTCTTCGCCATTACTGTAGTGCGGATGAGTTGCCCCGAGTGTTGAATGGTTTAGGTATAGCAATAATATCAACATCGCAGGGCGTGATGACAGACAAGGAAGCGCGAGCCAAGGGGATAGGCGGTGAGGTGATTTGCGAGATATACTAAGGAGGAAGGTAAGACAATGTCGAGAATAGGAAAGAGGCCAGTCAGCTTACCTGCGGGCGTGACAGTAGAGGTGTCACAGAATAATGTTGTAAAGGTCAAAGGGCCAAAGGGAGAGCTGACGCAGCTAGTAGATCCCGCGATAACTGTAAAAGTAGAGGGAACAGAAGTTGTTTTGACCCGTCCGACGGAACAGAAACGTCATAAGGCGTTGCATGGACTGTACCGTGCGTTGATACACAACATGGTAGTTGGAGTTTCGGAGGGTTGGAAGGTACAGCAGGAGCTTATCGGTGTAGGTTTTAAGGCTGATGTAGAAGGGCAAGTGCTTAAGATGAGCTTGGGGTATTCGCACGATGTACACTTTTGCATGCCAAAGCAGATAAAGGTCACGGCACAAACCGAGCGGAGAGGAAATCCTATAGTTACGATGGAGAGTCCTGATAAGCAGCTATTGGGGCTTGTGGCAGCAAAACTAAGGTCGTTGAGGCCGCCTGAGCCGTACCGCGGGAAGGGTATACGCTTTGTAGGCGAGGAGATACGTCGCAAGGCAGGCAAGTCGGCAGGCGCTAAGTAGGGAGGTGTAGGATTAAAAAGAAGGAAGGAAAGGTTAGATGCCATTAACGAAGACAGAGCGTAGGTTGCGCATAAAGATGCGTATACGCAAGAAGATATCAGGGACGCAAGATTGTCCTCGGATGAGCGTTTTTCGTAGCAATAAGCAGATATACGTTCAGTTTGTGAATGATGAGCGTGGGGAGACGTTGGCAAGTGCTTCTTCAGAGAACAAGGCAATAGTGGAGAAGGGAGCAATGAATAAGACGCAGCAGGCCATAGAGGTCGGTAAGTTGGCTGCTGAAGTGGCGAAGTCTAAGGGGATAGAGCGCGTTGTGTTTGATAGGAATGGTTATTTGTACCATGGACGCGTGAAGGCTTTAGCGGATTCCGCACGGGAAAATGGGTTAAAATTTTAAGAGATAGGGGGGAAAGAAATGGCTTCAAGTAACGTAAGAGTGAGGGTGCGGGCTTCGGATGCCGAGCTACAGGATCGTTTGGTTGCATTGAATCGTGTTGCTAAGGTTACTAAGGGCGGTCGTACGTTTAGTTTTTCTGCGATAGTGGTCGTTGGAGATGGGAATGGAGTTGTAGGGTACGGTTTAGGGAAAGCAGGGGAGGTGCCAGCGGCAATTGCTAAGGCGACAGAGAGCGCAAAGAAAAATCTTTATAGGATTCCGGTGTATAAGGGGACCATACCCCATGCGCAAGAAGCGCATTACGGAGGTGCGAGAGTGCTTTTGCGCCCGGCCACTGAGGGAACAGGAGTTGTTGCGGGAGGTGCAATGCGAGCTGTGCTTGAGAGCGTAGGGGTAAAGGATGTGTTAGCGAAGTGTAAAGGTTCGTCTAACCCACATAATTTGGTGAAGGCCACGATGGAGGCTCTATTGGAGCTACGCGATGCGCGGATGGTAGCGAGACAGCGTGGAATAGAGATGACGCGCGTGTTTAATGGGTAAAGGAGATTAGGAGGAACAAGATGGCAAAGCTACGAGTAACGCAAGTGCGTAGTTTGATAGGATCTAATAAGAGTCAGCGTGCGACTATGGCGACGTTGAAGTTACGGCGCATACGATGCACGGTGGAGCTGGAGGATACTCCGTCGGTGCAAGGAGCATTGCGGAAAGTTCGGCATTTGGTAGAGGTGGAGGAAGTCAAATAGAGGGAGGCGAGTAAATGGCAAAAGAGTCAGTGCAGTTACACACGTTACAGCCGAAGAGTGGGTCGACGCACCATGAGCGTAGGATAGGGCGAGGCCAGGGATCTGGCTATGGAGGAACGTCTACGCGTGGAAATAAAGGCGCAAAGGCACGTTCTGGCTATTCTAAGAAGATAGGATTTGAGGGCGGTCAGATGCCTATGCAGCGTCGGTTGCCGAAATTTGGCTTTAAAAATCCGTTTCGAGTAGAGTATCGTGTAGTGAATTTAGAGGATTTGCAGCGGATTTCGGAAGCGAATTCTGTAGAGGAGATTACGCAAGGTCTACTTGAGGAGTTGCGCCTTGTTAAGCGGGGTGAGCGGTTTAAGGTTTTGGGAAAAGGAGAGTTGAATAGGAAGCTGACGGTGCATGCGCATGCTTTCTCGGCTTCTGCCAAAAGTGCAATAGAGGCAGCGGGGGGAACGGCTGAAATACTTTAGTCTATGAAACGTTTTATCGAAACGCTCAAGAATATTTGGAAGATAGAAGATTTGCGCAAGCGTATACTATATACGCTTGGCATAATCTTAATCTATCGTCTGGGGAGTTTTGTGGTGCTTCCGGGCATTGATCCATCGCAGTTGGGAGCTCTTCGCAAGCAGACCGAAGATGGAGTTTTAGGTTTCATAGATATGTTTTCGGGTGGAGCGTTTAGCCACGCCTCCATTTTTGCGTTGGGTATAATGCCGTACATTTCGGCTTCAATCATTATCCAAATTCTTGGGATGGCGGTGCCTTACTTTCAGCGTTTGCAGCGGGATGGCGAGAGTGGGTTTAGGAAGATAAACCAAATAACACGCTATTTAACCGTTGTGATTTTGCTCCTACAGGCACCGGGCTATTTGGCGAATTTGCATTACCAGCTACCCGAGACGGCGTTTGCGTTGAAGGGCTTCTTCTTTACGTTCTCTTCGACAGTTATTCTAATTGCAGGGACGATGTTCGTCATGTGGTTAGGCGAGCGGATTACCGAGAAGGGCATCGGCAATGGGATATCCTTGATAATCATGATAGGTATAATTGCTCGTTTGCCATTTGCGCTGTCGGCGGAGTTCTTCTCTCGTGCAGAGGAGATGGCAGGGGGTCTAGTGATGTTCTTAGTGGAGCTAGTTTTGCTGTATGTGGTTTTTATGTTCTCGATACTGTTAGTTCAGGGAACGAGGCGTGTACCCGTACAGTATGCAAAACGAGTGGTGGGGAATAGGCAGTACGGTGGTGCTCGTCAATACATTCCATTGAAGGTGAACGCAGCGGGGGTTATGCCGATAATCTTTGCTCAGGCACTGATGATTCTGCCTGTAATGTTTACCCGTTATGGGGCTGCGGATGAGGCTTCAGGCTTTGTGGCGGCATTTACGAACGTTGGAGGCTTTTGGTACAATTTCATCTTGGCACTGCTGATTATAGTGTTTACGTACCTCTATACGTCAATTACTGTAAACCCCAATCAAATAGCTGAGGACTTGAAGCGAAATGGCGGATTTATACCTGGGGTAAAGCCGGGACGGAAGACGGTAGAATACTTGTATACCATTATTAGTCGTATTACTTTGCCAGGGTCTATTTTTCTGGCGTTGGTGGCGATACTTCCATCGTTTGCAATCATGTTCAATGTGAACAACCAGTTTGCGCAGTTCTATGGTGGAACGTCTCTGCTTATATTAGTAGGGGTAATTCTAGACACATTACAGCAGGTGGAAAGCCACTTACTTCTGCGTCACTATGATGGGTTGATGAAGAGCGGAGCTAGAATAAAAGGTAAAGGAGGCTTTTAATCTGTGATGTCTCGAAAGATTAAGTTGCGAACGCCTGAGGAGGTTGAGAAGTTGAGAGCTAACAATAGGTTGGTGTCAGAGACCTTGGCGGCTTTGGCATCGCTTATAAAGCCAGGAGTGAAGACGATAGAACTTGACCGTTTTGCGGAGAGGTTTATACGTGACCATGGGGCTGTGCCTGGCTTTAAGGGGTACGAAGGCTTTCCTTATACGCTTTGCGTTTCTGTAAACGATGTTGTCGTTCATGGATTTCCGGGTGAGTACGTCCTAAAAGAGGGAGATATTGTTTCCGTGGACTGTGGCACTGTGATGGATGGCTATTATGGAGATTCTGCGTTCACGTTTGGAGTAGGAGAGATATCGGAGGAAAATCGTACGCTCTTGGATGTTACGAGGAAATCGTTGGAGTTGGGCATCGCAAGCGCCCTTTCGGGAAATAGAGTAGGCGACATAGGTGCTGCGGTCCAAGACTATTGCGAGTCCTTTGGCTATGGGATGGTACGAGAATTGGTAGGTCATGGTCTTGGGGAGACGATGCACGAGTATCCCGAGGTGCCTAACTACGGCAGGAGAGGTCATGGGGTTGTGTTGCGTCCCGGATTGTGTATCTGTATTGAACCAATGGTAACCATGGGAAGTTATGCAGTGTATCAAGGGCGAGATGGTTGGACGATACGGACTCAAGATGGGTCAAATGCGGCGCATTTCGAGAAGGCGATAGTAGTGAGCGAGGCTGGGGCGGCTGATGAGCTTACAGACTTTTCGGTTATTGATAGGGCAATAGCTGCTTGTGCATAGGAAACGAGGAGATTATAGATGGCGAAGCAAGAGGCGATAGAGAAGGATGGAATTATAATAGAGGCGTTGTCTAATGCAATGTTTAGGGTTGAGTTGGACAATGGGCATGTGATAACTGCGCACATATCTGGGAAGATGCGTATGCACTACATAAAGATATTGCCAGGCGATAAGGTGAAAGTTGCGATGTCGCCCTACGATTTGACGAAAGGGCGGATAGTTTTTCGTTACAAGTAGAATAATAGGAATAGGAGCATAACAAGGGGGACAAGGCGATGAAGGTACGCACATCGGTAAAGAAGCGTAGCGCGGACTGTAAAATAGTGCGTCGGAAAGGACGTTTGTACGTGATATGCAAGAAGACGCCTAAGTACAAACAGCGTCAAGGCAAATAAGGAGTAACAGAGAGCAAATAGAGAGATGCAGGTATGGCACGAATAGTTGGTATAGACTTGCCGAAGAATAAGAGAGGGGACATAGCCCTTACTTACATATACGGAATAGGTCGAAGTAGTGCGGTGGCAATCCTGAAGAAGGCATCGGTGGATGTGAATAAGAAAGTTCAGGATTGGACAGATGACGATGTGGCGGCGATACGCGCAGTAGTGGGATCAGACTATAAGGTGGAGGGAGAGTTGCGTACTGAGGTACAGTTACATATTAAGCGATTGATGGATATTGGGTGCTATCGTGGAATACGTCATCGTTTGGGTCTGCCCGTGCGTGGCCAAAGTACGAAGAACAATGCGCGCACTCGAAAAGGGAAGAAGAAGACGGTGGCTAATAAGAAGAAGGCAACCAAATAGTTAGGAGCAATGGCAAAAAAAACAGTAGCGAAGAGGAAAAAAGTTCGCGTGGAGCCCTTGGGTCAGGCCCACATACATTCATCGTTCAACAATATAATTGTTACGTTGACGAATACATCTGGCGATGTGATATCGTGGTCGTCGTCAGGGAAGAATAAATTTCGTGGTTCTAAGAAGAACACACCGTATGCGGCGCAAATGTCAGCAGCAGATTGTGCAAAGGAAGCATACGATTTGGGATTGCGCAAGGTTAAGGTCTTTGTGAAGGGTCCTGGAGCGGGGCGTGAGTCAGCGATACGTACGATTCATAATTCTGGAATTGAAGTCTCTGAGATAGTAGACGTTACGCCGTTGCCGCATAATGGTTGCCGTCCTCCTAAGCGTAGGAGAGTGTAAGCTTTGGGTGAATTGTCAGAGAAGGAAAGGAAGAAATAAATGGCACGATATACAGGACCACGAACGAAGGTGGCAAGGCGGTTTGGAGAGCCAATTTTTGGACAGAGCAAGTCTTTTCAAAGGAGGCAGTCTGCAGGAGGCAGAGGAGCTAATGCACGTAGGCGTAAAGTTTCTGAGTATGGTATGCAGCTCATGGAAAAGCAGAAGGCGAAGTATACCTACGGACTGCTAGAGAAGCAATTTAGTAATTTGTTTGATAAAGCGACGCGCAGAAAAGGTGTTACGGGTGAAATCCTGCTGCAGCTGTTGGAATCGCGTTTGGACAATGTCGTATATAGGCTAGGCATAGCCCCGACGCGGGCAGCGGCGCGTCAGTTGGTTACCCACCGACACATTGAAGTAAATGGGAAGCTAGTAAACGTACCATCGTATACGTTGAAGCCGTCAGACGTGGTAAGTGTGAGGGAGAAGTCAAAGTCGTTGCAAGCGATAGCAGACTCCTTGGAGAGCCATCGCAGCCGTTATTCATGGCTAGAGTGGGATGCTAGCGCAATGGCGGGGAAGTTCTTGAATGTTCCTGAGCGTTCGGATATACCTGAAAACATTAAGGAGCAACTGATAGTAGAGTTGTATTCGAAGTAATAGCGGGAGAAAAGATGGCAATATTGGAATTTCAGCGTCCAGAGGATGTTGTAGTACTTGAAGAGACGCCGAATTTTGGTCGTTTTCAGTTTCGGCCATTGGAACAGGGATATGGTACGACGATAGGTAATGCACTGCGGCGCGTATTGTTATCTTCCCTTGAAGGCTATGCGATTACATCGATAAAGATTGATGGTGTGGACCATGAGTTTGATACCATCAAGGGCGTGAAGCAGGACGTTACGCAGATAATATTGAATCTAAAGCAGGTGCGGTTTCGTGCGCGGGTTGAAGAAGTTCCGGCAGAAAACGTCTCGGTGTCTGTGACTGACCAAGAAGCGTTCACGGCAGGCATGATAGGGAAGTTTTTAACTGGTTTTGAGGTGCTTAATCCAGACCTTGTCATATGCAATATGGCAAAGGATGTGCGGTTGAAAATGGATTTAACGTTGCGTAAGGGAAGAGGGTATGTACCAGCTGAGGAGAATGAGGTAGAGGGGAGTTCGTTTGGTGTTATTGCGATAGATAGCATTCATACTCCAATTCGCAATGTGATGTTTAAGGTGGATAACTACCGAGTGTCGCAAAAAACGGATTATGAGATGCTTACCATGGAAATAAAGACCGATGGTAGCATAACGCCAAAAGATGCGCTGCATGAAGCTGCTGTGATTTTGATGCAGCACTTTAAGTTGTTTGCTAATAAGGATAGTATGGTGTTGCCAAGCGAAGGATCTCGCAAGGTGGAAGAGTTTGACGAAGATGTTCAGACCATGCGCCAGTTGCTGATGACGCAGCTTGTAGATTTGAATTTATCCGTTCGAGCACTCAACTGCTTAAAGGCTGCGGACATCCTTATTGTTGGAGACTTGGTGAAGTACAGCAAAGCTGATTTGTTGAAGATTAGGAACTTTGGAAGGAAGTCTTTGTCTGAGTTGGAGGATGTAGTTGACAAGATGGGGCTGACCTTTTCGATGGATGTTAGTAAGTATAAACTAGATAAGGAGTAGGGACGCCATGCGGCACAATAAGAAATTTAATCATTTAGGCAGAACGCATAGTCATAGGGAGTTGATGCTTTCTAACATGGCGGTGTCACTGATTATGCACAAGCGTATTTACACGACAGTAGCGAAGGCGAAAGCGTTGCGTATATATGTGGAGCCCATCATAACGAGGTCTAAGGAAGACAGCATGCATGCGAGGAGAGTATCGTTTGCTGATTTGCGCGATAAGTATGCAGTGAAGGAGCTGTTCGGCGTTGTGGCACCTGAGGTCGGCAATCGTCCGGGGGGCTATACCCGCTTGGTGAGAACTGGGCATCGTCAGGGGGACAATGCGGAGATGTGCATGATAGAGTTAGTTGACTTTAATCGAGAGTATTCTCAGAATAAGGGCGAAGGTGGAAAGAAGAAGGGGGTACGCCGTTCTCGTAAGCGTTCTGCAGCTGCAGAGGATGCTGGTGCGCAGCGAGCTGCGGCTGATGCGGAGTCTGCGCAGCCGAGTGAGAAGGCGGAGAGTGTAGAGTAGTTTCGTCTTTGTGGTTGGAGCTTTTGGGCGGAGAGGCTAGTTGGTCTCTCCGCTCTTTTGTTATGTGCCCAATTATAGAAATTGATGCAGAACCCTCTGGTCAAGCCATTTGTATTCTTTTCCTAGAATGCGTGACCGTTGTAAAAGTTTTTGACATCTTCTTCACCACTGTGAGTAGATAGTTTTTATCGTAATCACTAGAATTCGTGTTGTAAGTCGGTTGAGATAGGCATCTCCGGGCCCCCACCAATCGTTCAATTTTTTACTCCAATAATTTCGCTGCAAGTTTGTATGTGAATAGAATTTGGGGATTGGATAAATCCCATTGCTGCACTTCTTGCCGTATCAATTCGGTGTGCTTTTTACTTATGTCCCTTAAAGCATTTCCAACGGATTTGCGAAGATATTCGCTTGCGTGTGCCTTATTCGTAGCGATTAAAGCAATAGCCACCGATGGGTTCTCTTTGAAGAATGGGCGATTTGTCCAAATTCTCAAACCCTCAGTTGCGGCACGTGCGACATTCTGATTAGCATTACTTATCCACTCTTCGATGAGTGATAAGGACGCTTCGTATCCCCTGTGTTTGCAAACCTCATCAAAAGCCTTTGCAAGCATTTCCTGTACTCGCCAATTGTCGTCAGTGCTTACCTGTTCTTTCAGAACGCAAAGCGCTCTATTACTCATCGTTGCCAATCTGCCCAGGATGGTTGTTGCTAACATCCGAGCTTGATAGGCTTCGTGCTTAGACAGTTCAATGGAAATCTCAAAACATTGTTCCTTTGAGTATGCCTTGAACATCTCATCGGCTCCGTTAAGGATATGCTGAAATCCGTGTTCTATTGGCAGGACCTTGTTCAAGATTTCATTAACTTCCATTGTTGTGCTTGTGATATAACTAGGTGTAATAGCGTTGCAAGATACAAATTTTTTCAATCAGCTTTTTGAGCATAAAAGCCCATCCTCGTCGCTGCTTTTTTATTTATCTCTACTTTTTTCACAGTGATTTGTGGCGGGAATCAATTATCGTGACACATTAGATTTTTGCAGTCAGAGTTCTAGATTCATTTTGTCCATTGCTTTCCAAAGCATTGTGTTTTGGTAGGCATTGCTCTTTAAGGCGCTTCGTTTGTAAATATAAAGGGCGAAACAGAAGGAACAACGTATTTTGACATGCTTCCCTTAAAGAGTAAAGGCCCCCCCAATTTTCTTTTCTTCCGCTTTTTACCTACCTTTGTGTGCGTTTCAATCTGTTGCTATTTGATTACTAGGGCAGAGGGAACGTTTAGGTGAGTAAATATTAACAACGTGAATTGAGTTATGATAGGGAGAAAGATTGCACTTGCCGCCCTTGCGCTATGCGCAGCTGCGGTGGGCGTTAACAGTGCCTCTGCGTGCACAAACTACCTGGTGACCAAGGGGGCATCGGTTGATGGGTCGGTGATGATATCGTACGCTGCCGATAGCCACTACCTGTACGGTGAGCTTTACCACTGGCCCGCGGCGGTCTACCCCAAGGGGGCTTTGTACGAGGTATACGAGTGGGATACAGGAAAGTATCTAGGTGAAATCCCGCAGGCGGCGAAAACTTACAACGTGGTGGGCAACATCAACGAGCACCAGGTGATGATTGGAGAAACCACCTATGGCGGGCGTGAAGAGCTGCATGACCCCAATGGGTTAATTGACTACGGCTCGTTGATATACCTCGCGCTGCAGCGCTCAACGAGTGCACGAGATGCCATCAAGACGATGGTGGAGCTCGTGGCGGAGTACGGTTATGCCAGTGAGGGGGAGTCGTTCTCCATTGCCGACAAGAATGAGGCGTGGATTCTGGAGCTCATTGGCAAGGGACCTCACGACAAGAACCTAAAGAAAGCCCCCAAGGGCAAGGTGAACCGTAAGGGTGCTGTATGGGTGGCCCGTATGATCCCTGATGGGTATGTGTCGGGACACGCCAACCAGGCGCGCATCACCACTTTCCCTCTGGCGAATGGCAAGACCTCCATCACCGACAAGCAGCTCAAGAAGATTTACGACCCCAACGTGACGACAGTTTACTCGCACGATGTGATACAGTTGGCGCGTGAGATGGGGTACTTCAAGGGTAAGGATGCGGAGTTTAGCTTTTCTGATACATATAACCCCGTCACATTTAGCGGGGCGCGTGCGTGCGATGCGCGCGTGTTTGCCTTCTTCAACTCTGTGCGCAGCGACATGGGGCAGTACCTAGACTACGTGAAGGGTGAAAACCTTTCGCACCGCATGCCGCTGTGGGTAAAGCCGGAAAAGAAAGTATCGCAGCACGATGTGATGCAGGCAATGCGTAATCACTTTGAGGGCTTTGAGCTTGATATGACGAAGGATGTAGGTGCGGGGCCGTGGGGGCTGCCGTACCGTTGGCGTCCGATGGACTGGGAGTATAAGGGGCAGAAGTATGTGAACGAGCGGGCCACGGCGACGCAGCAGACGGGCTTTGTCTTCGTGGCGCAGGCGCGTAGCTGGATGCCCGACGCGGTGGGTGCCATCCTGTGGTTTGGCATGGATGATGCCGATGGCACCGTTTTCACCCCGATGTACGGCTGCATGACCTCTATTCCAGAGGCGTTTGCAGTGGGTAACGGCAGTCTGCTGGAGTACTCCAAGACATCGGCGTTCTGGCTATTTAACAAGGTGACCAACTTCACCTACCTCCGCTACAAGTACATGCACGCCGATTTGAAGAAGGTGCAGGAGCGGCTAGAGAATGGCTACATTGAGCAGGTGGAGGCAGACCAGAAGCGCCTTGCTGACCTTTACAAGGCAAACCCAGCGAAGGCTGTGGCGGAGGCTACGGCGTTCTCCACGAAGTGTGCGGAAAACACGATGGCGGAGTGGGAGAAGCTCTTTGAGTTCCTGATGGTTAAGTACATCGATGGGAATATAAAGGTGGAGGAGAATGGTGTGTTCAAGGCCACGGAGGTGAATCCGAAGGTGCCGGTGAAGGTCTTAAATCCGGAGTATCCTGATTGGTGGAAGGAAGCCGTGATTCGGAATACGGGCGATAAGCTGAAGGTGCGGTAAGTACTATTAACTGATTGGGATAGCCCCTGCGTCATACTTGATGCAGGGGCTATTTCTTTTTGTACTATCGCTGTTCATTAGCTATTCGACTTATATGGAGCCCTTCCAAACGATCTCTGTAACGTAACATTTGGGACGGTAAAAAGGCTTGCGCAATGGCTGTGGGGTTCTGTGCACCCACGACATTTTTGAGCTGCCTATTTGCCCTGGCTCCGTCTAAAAAGTCCCCCCCTAGCCCCTGCGCCAAATAGGGCGCAGCATAGGGACTAGGAGGGGGATCTTCAATGTTGCTAGATGATAATGGCTTCCTTACTCCTTGGAGAATGTCCCCATCTCCTCCATCTCCAGCGTCTCGCCGTCAAATGTCCCTTCAAGTATCTCTCCGAATGCTTTAACTGTTAAATCTTCCCCTTTCAGTTTCCATGTCATTGGCCCACTTAGTTCACTTTTCACTCTCCCCTTGCCCCCCTTTTTGAACGTTAAAGTGGTATGTTCATCTGCATCGCAACTCCAAGTCCCGATGAGCTTGCTCTCCAAACGTTCCTTTTTGCCCTTCTCCTCTTTGCTCTCCTTCTTGCAGCTAGTAGCCCCAGCCACTGCTGCCATTGATACAACTACAAGTATCAGTATTCGTGCGTACCTCATCATCTTCGTCATCCTTTTTTTGTTGTTAATCCTGAACATTTTCATCTAGCACGCTGCAAAGGTAATCGTATGTCCTATAAAAAAAAACATATCCGTAGTACTGCTAATTGCAATTTGCTATAATATTGTTTTAAAGTTAGTTGTGAATTGTTTTTTTTTTAAATGGTGAAATTGGGCAGTTGCGTTTTTGGTCATTATTAGTGCAAGATTAGTCCGAGAGTCGGCCTAGGGTAGCAAATTGAGACTGCTGCAAAACTATTTTTAGTGTGTATTGTGTAAGTTGCTTTTATTCAGCAACTTTGCACAATGACAAACCAATGAGTGCAACATCCCTCTTCAACATCATATCTGAGGTGCGGGGGCAAGCTGACCAAGGTCACGCAGATTGATTGGGTCATAGACTGTGCGCCTGTGCGGACCATGATTGAGACCGTGTACACGAAGGGTAGTGTCCCAATGGACCGCCCGAGCTACGATGGGCTCATGCTTTTCAAGATTGAGCTGCTGTGCGTTTGGTGCGACCTAAGCGATGCGGGGGGTGGAGATGGAGAACGACCGTATCTCCTTAAGCCGCTTCGTGGGGCTGAGCCTCGTGGCGCCCACGCCTGACAGCACCACTGTGCTTCGGTTCTAATGCGTTAGCGCACCTTTTCCGCTGGGGCGGGTAAAAAATTGACCATCCACGGTGTTGAAAAATACCTGTGCTTTTGCGCTGTGATTTGACACAAAAGAAAAGAGAGACGAGAGGAATGAGCCTTTTGCGGCTGATTGGTGTAGCCTGTCTGCTGAGTTTTTGCTGCATGAATTTCTTTAAATTTTACCGATTCCTTTTCCAAAATGTAATGCAGCATATCCATCTTTGCACAAAACTGTAAAGGTAATAGGCTGTGAAAGTATATGTGAATGGCGAGGCGGTGGCCCTCTTTGAGGGGGCGAGGGTAATCGATGCGGTGCGTGCGTATGTCGGAACGCATGGGGTCAGGGTAGATATAATGCGAGTGGCGGTGCGTGATGGGGATGGAAATAGCATTGACTATGATGGTGCGCTCACGGACGGTGCGCTATTGCGTGTGGAGCTGCCTCCTGCAACGTGCGGCGGAAGGGGTGAGGGCGGATGTAAAGGGAGGGCGTAAACGATGCGCATTAGGGGATGGGCAAAGAAAAGCTGGTGGCTTGGAGCTGCTGTGCTGGGCGTTGCGTTCAGTTTTTGGCAGTGCAATAGACGTGAAGAGAAACCGCGGGAGGTGCAGATATTCGCAGTTAATGATATACACGCGGCTTTGGAGAATTTTCCGCGCCTAGCCTACGTGGCGGACAGCCTAAGGGCTATCTACCCGGATTTACTCCTAGTGTCGGGGGGAGATAATCAAACGGGGAATCCGATAAACGATCAGGCGGAGCAGAGGGGGATGCCGATTATCAAATTGATGGATAGGGTGGGGTTTGATGCGTCGGCATTGGGCAATCATGAGTTTGATGTCTCGGCGGTTCAAATGCGTAGGAACTTGGAGATGGCACGCTGTGCCTACCTATGCGCCAATGCTATACATAAAGATAGTACGTACCCCTTGCGGAAAAACGAGGTGTTGACCCTACCCAATGGGTTGCGTCTAGGCCTCTCTTCCCTGCTCTACATCAATCCTAGTGGGTATCCTGATAGCCATCCGATGAATACTGAAGGCTTTCGGTTTTATGACCCTATAGAGGTGGGGCGGCAAGAGTTTGAATCGCTTAGGCAGAAGTGCGATGTTTTGGTGCTTCTAACGCATTTGGGTCTTGAATGGGATAAGAAGCTAGCTGAGGCGCTACCTCGGGGCGGTGCCGATGCAATTGTGGGGGGGCATTCGCACACGCTCATTCGCGATGCAAAGCGCTATAATGGCATGCTGATTACCCAGTCGGGAAGCAAATTGCGCTGGGGTACACTGGTGCGAATTTGCGTTACTGACAGCGGCGCAACGTGTGATGCTAAGCTTATACGTGTCGCGGGGAAGGGCGCAGAAGATATGGGCGTGCGGGCGTACGTGGACAGCTTGCGGGCGGTGTCAGGATTCAACGAGACGGTAGCCCAAACTGAAAAGGGGCTGCGGGGGAAAGAGCAGTTGGGCTACCTAATGGCGGATGGGCAGCGGGTGTACGCACGGGCCGATGTGGCGTTGATGAATCCGGGCGGGGTACGTATCAGCGAGCTGGTGCCGGGAAGCATTACGGTGCAAGATATGTACAGCCTCGATCCATTTGGGAATGAGATTGTGCAGTACGATATGACCTTGCAGGAGCTGCAAGAGTTCGTGGAGAAGGCGGGCGGGGTTGATTACAACTCTATTTTAATCCCTTCGGGCATACATCTCAGGTACCATTATCAACCCAAGGGCAATGAGAGCAGCGGGGCTGTACGTGTAGAGCTTCTCGACACGTTGAATCGGGCTTTGGCATCGGGTAGAACGTACCGCGTGGTGATGAATAGCTACATGGCGACGGTCAACGTATTTTCGGCTAAGCCCAAAGGCAAGAGCCTAGGGGTAACGACCGCCTCGGCCACCATAGAGTGGCTAAGGCGGTTGGGGAAGGCCCCAGATTATTCGGCGGAGCAGCGCATTGTGAAGGTGAAAGAGTAGAAACGGAATACTGCAGCGCAAGTGGCGAAGTTGTCGCTCGCATAGCCCCCAGATTATCTAAAATCTTGGGGGCTTTTTCGTGAGAAATTTTCTCGTCCGCTGCCCCTACAGGGCTCCTTCAATAAGAGCTGACTGCGTACGTTGCGCCTAATTAGCCCCTCCGCAATACGTTGGTAATGGCGAAGCTAGACCTTTGCGGTGAATTTAGTTCACGGGTGGTAGCCCGGTGGAGTAGTAGTAGCAATTTGGAGAAACAAAAGCGGAGGAATAGAGAATATGTGTAAACGGTTTTTGGTGCTTTCCATGCTTTTCCTGCTGTCATCGTTCGGAACGATGGCGCAGACAAAATATATAGGGAAAGTGGTGGATGGTGTATCGGCAGAGGCCCTGTCGGGAGTTGTGGTAGCCGAGCAGAGTGAGGGTGCAGACCGTGCGGCGGTGATGACCGATGTGGATGGGAATTTTAGCATTACGCTACAAGGCGAGGGGCGGCTGAGTTTCACCTATATGGGGTATTCAACAAGGGTGCTCCCGGTGTCGCCCGAGAAACGAAATCTCGGACGAATTGAGCTGTTTGAGGATACGGTGTCGCTGCAAGCGGTCTTGGTGGTGGGGTCTGGCTTGCACGATTTGGTGAAAGACCGGCAGACCCCGATAGCCGTAACCACCCTAAGCGGTGCGCAGATAGAGGAGCGCCAGGGGAATCTAGACCTTCCCGAAACGTTGAAAGGCGTGCCGAGCGTGCATGCGGTGAGCCATAGCGGCTACGGCGATGGGGCGTTTACGGTGCGGGGGTTTGACCAGGCGAACGTGCTGGTGCTAGTGAATGGGCAACCGGTGAACGACATGGAGTGGGGCGGTATCTACTGGTCAAATTGGTCGGGGCTAACCGATGTGGCATCCGTGGTGCAGCAGCAACGCGGGCTTGGGTCATCCAAGATTGGCATTTCTTCCGTTGGCGGTACAACTAACATTGTGACGCGTGCCTCGGACCTGCGTGCAGGGGGCAAGCTGAAAGTTTTAGGGGGCAACGATGGGTACGTCAAGACGTTGCTTTCGTTCAGCTCGGGTACGCAGGAGAACGGCTGGGCTGTGAGCGGTTTGCTTTCATTTTGGCGGGGCGATGGGTACGTGGATTGCACCCCGGGCCTAGGTGGCACCTACTTTCTTTCGCTGGGATATAGGCCCAATAGCCGTCATTCGTTCAACGTGACAGTGACGGGCGCGCCGCAGGTGCATGAGCAGGCCTACAGGGAAACGATCGATACGTACGAGAAGTATGGCTACCGCTACAATTCCAACTGGGGCTACCGTGAAGGGAAACCCTATAGCTTTTCACGTAATTTCTACCACAAGCCGATAGCAAATTTCAATTGGGATTGGCGGATTAACAGTGCCGTATCGCTCTCAACTGTGCTGTACGGCTCTTGGGGGTACGGCGGGGGAACGGGAACGGCCGGCACGCCGCACTATATGCTACCCGATGATGAGCGGGGATTGATAATGGTAGATGACGTGGTGCGAGCCAACCAGGGTGAGAAGGTAGATGGGATTAAGAAATCGGTTGCACCCTGGGATGGAACTGCCTTGGATAGCCGCAGCAAGTACTGGAATGGGAAAAACGTGGTCACCTCCCGGGGAGGGGGGACGGTGCTGCGCTCATCGATGAATAATCACAGCTGGTACGGATTGCTTTCAAGCGTGGATGCAACGCTTGGAGATCATTGGACGCTGAATGCCGGTGTGGACATGCGCACCTATGTGGGGAGTCATTACCGAGTGGTTAACGATTTGCTCGGTGCCGATGCCTACTACGACAATGTCAACGTGAATTCGGCTGGGGTATTCGTGAGCGATGGGGTCAGCCTGAATCCATTGGCTATACGTGCGATGCAGAGCGCGCAGAAGATAGATCGCAACTTCGAGTCGCACGTGGGATGGTTGGGTCTGTTTGGGCAGATTGAGTATGCCAACGAGTATGTTTCATGCTTTGTACAGGGGTCTATTTCAGACCAATTCTATCGCCGTCATGAATTCTTTGAGTTGCCCACGAGCAGCCAATGGACGAAGTGGTACGACCGTTGGGGCGGCAACATCAAAGGGGGTGTAAACTGGAAGATAAACCGTATGCATAACGTCTTTCTGAATGCGGGTTACTTCTCCCGGCAGCCGTTCTTCTCGTCGCTATTCCCATATAGCTATACGGCAAGGGCTAACGATTTTGTAAGCGAGATAAAGAACGAGGGCATATGGAGCGTGGAGGGGGGCTACGTATTCAATGCGCTGTATCTGCGCGCGGAGCTTAACGGCTACTACACGGTGTGGGGCGATAGGTATCAATCGTTCACGGCCGACTCGAAAAAGCGGACGTATGCCAGAACCTATGTGGATCAGCACCATGCGGGCGCGGAGCTCGCGTTGCTGGGTTTCCCTACCTCTTGGCTCAAGTTGACCGGGATGTTTTCATATGGACATCGGGTGTATCGGGGTACGGCGGATGCGCTAGTGGTGGATGATACGGGTAAGCCCATAGAGGGGGAGAAGTTGACGCTATTCTTGGACAAAAAGAAGATTGGAGGGGCGCCCATGCTGCAGGGCAGCCTAGGGGCTAGGTTTGAGATCGTGCGCGGGCTTTCGCTGAATTTGGATTGGTATGCCAATGACTTACTCTACTCAAACGTACAAGCGTCAGATTTCAGGAAGCAAGATGCGCAGGCGCTGCGGCTACCGTGGTACAACACGCTTGATGGAGGGGTGACGTATAGCTACCGTTTCGCGGAAAGGTTTTCAATACGTAGGCTAACGTTCCGTGCCAATGTGAATAACATGCTGAACACCAAGTACATCATTCAGGGCTACTCAAGCATACAGGCTGATGCGGACGACTCGCGGAATTGGAAAGGTATAAATAAGAAAAACACGGTTAATTTCGGATACGGTACTACGTGGAATATTGGCGTAGCGATGTCTTGGTAGCTGGGGTCACGGTATCTGCATTGCTGCGAGGCAAAGGATATCCCGCGGGGCTATCCCAATAGCCGGAGCACTATACGGATTACAGTAGAGGATCCACCGTTCCCCTTGCCTTTGGCATGCACCCCCATTGCACCCGGTTCGCATCAAATTCGGATTTCTCCGGAGAAATCCGAATTTGATGCGAACCGGGTGCGAATTTGATACGAATAGGGAGTGTTGCGCTATGAACCCGTTCGCCGCTCGACGCCCCATTCTTCCTGCACGGATTCACGGGGAAGGCGATGCGGGTTTACGGAATGGGGAAGAGATGTGGTTTGATTTAATGGAAATAGCTACCTTTGCGTAGAACTCCCGCGCAGGAGCAAGGCGTGGGGGGAAGGGATGGCGCAATGGCGAAATTGAAGCAATCTTTGCAGCAGAAGTTGCAGCAGAAGCTTTCTCCGCAGCAGATACAGGTAATCCGGCTGCTGGAGATCCCTACGTTGCAGCTTGAGGAGCGGGTGAAGCGGGAGCTAGAGGAGAACCCGACCCTCGAGGAGGGGCCGCCTACGGAGGAGGCGGAGGCGCAGAGCCGGCAGGAGGAGCAGGAGCCCGAGGAGGGGCAGGAGACTGATAGCGCGGACGATGAGTTCTCCATGGAGGATTATCTGGATTTGGATGATGATTACGCAATATACAACCAGCATGGGGCTGCGGATGCCGATGATGACCCCACGTTGCGCACGGAGCAGCGGTACGCGGAGACGGCGACGTTCCGTGAGTCGCTGCTAGAGCAGATACGGTTTCGACGGGCGGACAAGGAGACGTTGGCGCTGGCGGAGTATATCGTGGGGAATTTGGATACGGATGGCTACCTCCGGCGCGATCTGCGTGCGCTTTCCGATGATATTTTGCTGCTGCATGGGGTGGAGATTCCGCTGGAGAAGTTTGAGGAGGCGCTGCGGCTCGTGCAGACGTTGGAGCCGCGCGGGGTGGGGGCTACTTCGCTGCAGGAGTGCCTACTGCTCCAGCTTGAGGGGGCTACTGAGCCGCAGCAGCTGCTGGCGAAACGAATCTTGGAGGAGTGCTACGGGGAGTTTACCCGTAAGCATTACGATAAAATCACTGAGAAGCTGGGCATTAGCGATGGGGAGCTCAAGGCGGCCATTGATGAGATTGTGAAGCTTAACCCCAAGCCGGGGGATCTCGGCGGGGAGGGGCAGGTGGCGATGAATTCAACCATTGTGCCTGATTTTCTGCTAAGCGTGGACGAACAGACCGGGGCGCTCTCCGTGACGCTCAATGGGCGGAATACGCCCGATCTGCGTATCAACCGATCGTACAGCGATATGCTAAAGAACTATGCCGCGAAGCGCACGAAGGCAACGAGCGATGAGAAGGAGGCGGCGCAGTTCGTGCGTAAGAAGATTGACTCGGCACGGTGGTTCATCGAGTCGATACGGCAGCGCAATGAGACGCTGCTGGCGGTGATGGTGGCCATTGCGAAGTACCAGGAGGCGTACTTCCACAGCGGAGACGAGACGCAGCTGCGCCCGATGATTCTGAAGGATATCGCGGAGATGACCTCCCTTGACATTTCAACCGTGTCGAGGGTGGTGAACAGCAAGTATGTGCAAACGCCGATGGGGATACGTTTGCTGCGCGATTTCTTTAGCGAGGGGCTCCAGAACGCGGAGGGAGAGGAGGTGTCAACGCGGGAGGTTAAGACGATACTGCAGCAGATAGTGGATGGGGAGGATAAGCTCAATCCGCTCACTGATGATCAGCTGCGCGAGGCGTTGGCGGAGAAAGGGTACGTGGTGGCGCGGCGCACGATAGCGAAGTACCGTGACCAGCTGCGCATCCCGGTGGCGCGGCTGCGCAAGGAGCTGTGATGGGGCGCGAAGAGAATGCTGAGTCGCAGCGAGCGGTACGGCTGATACGAAAGCGCTACCTATCGGCAGGGGGCTTGCGACGGTGGCGCTGCTACGTAGGACGAATGATTGGGCTGGGAAGCCCAGGGTTTGATGGGGCGGTGCCACGGGTGCCGCGCAGCGTGTGGGAGCATTGGTGGTGGGAGTTCCTGCGCTGGTGGCAGGGGCGACAGGCGCGTTCGCCGCGTAAGGATCGGCTGGAAAAGCTGTTTTTCGGGAGCAACCTGACGAGTCGTGCGTTTGATTTCTTCTTGCTGGTCGCCATTACGGTGAGCGTGCTGCTCTTCATGCTGGAGACGGTGGCATCGATATACATGCGGGCGGCGTGGCTTTTCCTTGTGATTGATTGGGTGTTGACGATCTTTTTCACGCTGGAGTTCGCGCTGCGGCTCTACTGCGCGAAGAATCCCTCCCGGTACGTGCGGAGCTTCTACGGCATGGTGGACCTGCTCTCGACCTTGCCGCTCTACGTGGAGCTCTTGCTGCCGGGCATGCGCTACCTGCTTGTGCTGCGGGTGCTACGGCTGCTGCGGGTGTTCCGAATTTTCAAGCTCTTTCGCTTTATCCATGAGCGCAACGAGCTGAACAAGGCGCTGCGGGCGAGTTTTTACCGGATTTCGTACTTCCTATTCCTGATGGTGCTGCTGGTGTGCATTATCGGCACGGTGATGTACATCGTGGAGGGCGGGCTGCAAGAAGGATTTGCAAGCATTCCGGAGAGTATATACTGGACGATTGTAACGATAACCACGGTGGGGTACGGCGACATATCGCCGGTGACAGCGTTGGGGCGATTCTTGGCCTCCGTGATTATGCTGTTGGGGTATGGGATTATCGCCGTGCCAACGGGCATTGTGACGGCGGAGGTAATCGCGGGGCGGCGGAGCGGTGGGGCAAAGGTAGACCCTACCAAAAGGGTGTGCCCCCGCTGCGGGCAGAACCAGCATCGGGAGAAGGCGCGCTTCTGCGATCGCTGCGGCGAACGGCTGGGCGGGGTGTGAATGCGGCTGGCGTAAAAAATATACGCTGGAGCGTTTCCATTTAACAAAAATTTCATACCTTTGAAGTCGAACGCGGTTGGCCTTTTGGCAACGGTGGAGCGTTCTTGGTGGAAAGGGTAATTTTAATCGAATGGGCGGCCAATGAAAACTTATGCTACTGACGAGATTCGAAACGTGGTGCTACTAGGCAGCACTGATTCTGGGAAGACACTGCTTACGGAGGCGATGATGTTTGAGGGGAAGGTGATTGAGCGCAAGGGGAGCATTGAGGCGAAGAATACGGTGTCGGACTACAGCGAGATAGAGCAAATCAATGGGAAGTCAATATTCTCTACGGTGCTGTACACGGAGTTTATGGATCACAAGCTGAATCTCTTCGATACGCCGGGGTCGGACGACTTTGTGGGGTCGGTGATTACGGTGCTAGAGGTGGCAGATTTGGGCGTGATGGTGGTGAATGCGCAGCGGGGCGCCGAGGTGGGCACGGAGGTATTTTCCCGCTGGGCGGAGCGGATGGAGCGGCCGTTGATACTAGGAATTACGCAGCTGGACCACGAGAAGGCGGCCTACGAGACCACGCTGGAGTCGCTGGTGCAGATGTTTGGCAACAAGGTGGTGACGGTGCAGTACCCAGTGAACCCTGGGGCTGGTTTTGACACCTTTATCGATGTGCTGCTGATGAAGATGTACCGCTTCAAGGGTACGGATGGTGAGCGGGAGGAGCTGCCGATACCCGAGGACGAGCTGGCGCGGGCGAAGGATCTGCATGGGAAGCTGGTGGAAGCTGCCGCGGTGCATGATGATAAACTGATGGAGCTATTCTTTGACAAGGGGGCGCTGACGGAGGATGAGATCCGGTTGGGGCTGGCTAAGGGAATGGCGGCACGCGAGGTAATGCCCGTCTTCTGCCTCTCGGCTACGAAGTCTATCGGGATTAAGCGGTTGATGGAGTTCATTATAAAGGTGGGACCATCGCCGGCGCAGGTGCCGCCCGTGAAGGACACGGAGGGCAAGGATGTTCTGTGCGATGGGGCGGCCCCAACGTCGCTTTTTGTATTTAAAACTACCAATGAACCGCACATCGGGGAGGTGAATTTCTTCAAGGTGATGTCGGGCACGCTCAAGGAGAATGACGACCTGGTAAACACCAAAACGGATGGCCATGAGCGGCTCTCGCAGCTGTTCGCCGTGGCGGGGCGTAACCGCGTGCGGGTGACGGAACTGTCGGCGGGCGATATAGGCGCCGCGGTGAAGCTGAAGGATACGAAGTGCAACCAGACGCTCTGCGCGCCGGAGCATGAGCGGACGGTGCAGCCGCCGACCTACCCGAACGCAAAGTTCAGAGTGGCCATAAAGGCGAAGAATCAGGCCGAGACGGAGAAGCTAGGCGAGCTGCTCAACAGGGCGCATCAGGAGGATCCAACGATTTTGGTGGAGTATTCCAAGGAGCTGCGGCAGACCATCGTGTCGGGGCAGGGGGAGCACCATCTCAACATCTTGAAGTGGGAGCTGGAGAACCTTAGCAAGCTGCAGGTGGAGTTCGCGCAGCCTCGCATACCCTACCGTGAAACGATTACCAAGGTGGCGCAGGCGGACTATCGGCATAAGAAGCAGAGCGGCGGCGCGGGGCAGTTCGGCGAGGTGCATTTGGTGATTGAGCCCTACGTGGAGGGGATGCCCGCACCGACAAAGTACACTGTGAATGGCAAGGAGCTGAACGTGAGCGTACGCGACACGCAGGAGATTAATCTGGAGTGGGGCGGAAAGCTGGTGTTCTACAATTGTATCGTGGGCGGGGTGATTGATAACCGCTTCATGCCAGCCATCCTCAAGGGAATTATGGAGAAGATGGAGCAGGGGCCGCTGACGGGATCCTACGCGCGGGACATCCGTGTGGCGGTGTACGATGGGAAGATGCACCCGGTGGATAGCAATGAAATATCATTCAAGCTGGCGGCAAGGAACGCGTTCCGAGCTGCGTTTAAGGCAGCAGGCCCGAAGATTATGGAGCCTATATACGATGTTGAGGTGGTGGTGCCGAGCGATCGGATGGGGGACGTGATGAGCGATTTGCAGAATCGTCGGGCCATCATCCAGGGCATGGAGAGCGTGAAGGGGTTTGAGCACCTGCACGCGCGGGTGCCGCTGGCCGAGATGCTGCGCTACTCGACCTCGCTATCGTCGCTCACGAGCGGGCGAGCTACGTTTGACATGCAGTTCGCGGGGTATGAGCAGGTGCCGGCGGATATCCAGCAGAAGTTGCTCCAGGCCTACGAGGCTGAGGAGGATGAGGAGTAGTCTCGCAATGGGGATAGAGCTGCGAGGAGCGGTAGGATATTAGGTTTTTTACTAACTTTGTGCTGCGTGCGGTGGCATGGAAGGGAGTGGGAGTAAAGGTAATAGGAGAGAGATGAAAAAAATAGGTTTTGTGATGGTAGTAGTGCTGGGAGCGCTGGTGATGGGGGGCTGCAAAGGCGGTGGCAATGCGGCGAGCACAACGGATAATCCGTTGCTCAAACCGTTTGATACGAAGTTTGGCGTGCCGCCCTTTGCGTCGATAAAGCTAGAGGATTACGAGCCGGCGGTGCGTGAGGCGATGGCGCGCAACAATGCGGAAATTCAGGCAATAACGGATAATCAGGATGCCGCTACGTTTGAGAACACGGTGGTGCCATTGGCCTACAGCGGGATGGATTTGGACCGCGTATCCGCGGTGTTCTACAACCTGCTTTCGGCTGAGGCAACGCCGGAGATGCAGGCGTTGGCAGAGAAGCTCTCGCCGCTGTTCTCGGAGCATTCGGACAACATTTCGCTCAACGCGAAGCTCTTCGAGCGGGTGAAAACGGTGTACGATCAGCGCGAGGCGCTGGGACTCCAGGGGGAGGATTTGCGCCTCGTGGAGGAGACCTACAAGCGCTTTGTGCGTGCAGGCGCAAATTTGAGCGATGAGGATAAGGCGAAGCTTCGGGACATCAACCTACAGCTGTCGCAGGCTGGGCTGAAGTTCGGTCAAAATCTCCTGGCGGAGACTAACGGCATGGAGATGGTGCTCACCGACGAGGCGCAGCTTTCGGGGCTCCCAGAGGGGGTGCGTGCGGCTGCGGCGCAGTCGGCCAAGGAGGCGGGCAAAGAGGGGTGGCGTTTCACGCCGCATAAGCCCAGCATGTTGCCCTTCTTGACGTACAGCGACAACCCAGAGCTTAGGGCGCAGCTGTACAAAACCTACTATACGAGGGGCAACCGCGACAATGAGTACGACAACAAGGAGCTGGTACGCACGATGGTCAACCTGCGGCTGCAGAAGGCGAAGCTGATGGGGTACAATTCGTTTGCAGACTACGTGCTGGCGGATCGCATGGCCAAGACACCGGCGGCCGCCATGGAGGTGCTGAACGCCATGTGGACGAATGCGTTGGCGGCGGCTAAGAAGGAGGCGGTGGAGCTGGAGCGGGTGATGAAGGCCGAGGGAAAGCAGGATAAGCTGACGGCGGCCGATTGGTGGTACTACACCGAGAAGGTGCGCAAGGAGAAGTACGATTTGGACGAAGAGATGCTGCGTCCCTACCTGTCGATTGACTCGGTGCGCGGGGGTATCTTTGAGGTGGCCAATAGGCTGTATGGAATTACTTTCAGGCGTGATACCACGTTGCCCATCTACCAGAAGGACGTGGAGGGGTACGAGGTGCTCAATGGGGATGGGTCTCACTTGGCGGTAATCTACTTTGACTACTACCCGCGGCCAGGTAAGGGTGCGGGTGCGTGGTGCACCACGTTCCAGTCGCAGTACACGAAGTTGGATGGTAAGAACGTGCCGCCGGTGGTGTCAATAGTGTGCAACTTTACGCCGCCTGCAGAGGGTAAGCCGGCACTGCTCACGTTCGAGGAGGCGGAAACGCTGTTCCATGAGTTTGGCCATGCGTTGCATTCATTCTTCTCGCAGATTAAGTACCCTTCGCTGGGAGGCGTGCCGAGGGATTTTGTGGAGATGCCCTCACAGCTTAATGAGCATTGGGCATCGTCCCCGCAGTTCCTACCGGTTTACGCGCGGCACTACCAGACGGGCGAACCGATGCCGAAGGAGCTGATTGAGAAGGTTGTGGAGAGTAAGCATTTCAATAATGGGTTCATCGCAACGGAGCTAACGGCGGCTTCCCTCCTTGATATGAGCTACCACATGCTGCAAGAGCCGTTGACAGGCGATGTGAACGAATTTGAAAAGGCGAGGATGGAGGAGATAGGGCTTATCCCCGAGATACTCCCCCGTTACCGTAGCACCTACTTTGCCCATATCTTTGATGGGGGTTACGCTGCGGGGTACTACAGCTACACGTGGTCGGAGATGCTGGATGCTGACATTTTCCAGGCATTTGAGGAGAGCGGCGATATATTTAGCAAGGAGGTAGCCACGTCGCTCCGCGAAAAGATATTGAAGAACGGCGGCACGAAGGATGCCCTGGAGATGTTTAAGGACTTTAGGGGGCGCGGCCCGAAGATTGATGCGTTGCTAGAGAACAGGGGCTTTACCACAAAGGATGCGAAGTAGCTTTCTAGGGCGCTAGCTTTTCATAATAGAGGCCCTCGCATACGGTGGACAGCTGTAGGCGAGGGCTTTTCACTTCAAGCGTTGCCGCTGGGGGAAGAGGAGCTGCTGAGTTTGAGGTGTCAATAGGTTGAGAGTCGAGGGATCAGTAATTTAAAGGGAAGAAATAAGATGGCGATAGAGAAGGCGGCGGGCGATGCGAACGCCACAGGCGAGGTAAAGAACTTTTTGGAAGAGGTAATCGAGCGGGACTTGGCGAGCGGGAAGAATGGTGGGCGCGTGTTGACGCGCTTTCCCCCGGAGCCTAACGGCTACCTGCACATTGGGCATGCCAAGTCGATATGTATCAACTTCGGTTTGGCGCAGCAGTACGGCGGTGAGACCAACCTTCGCTTCGATGATACCAACCCCACGAAGGAGGATGTAGAGTATGTGGATTCCATTAAGGAGGATATCCGTTGGCTGGGGTTCCAATGGGCCCGGGAGCGTTACGCCTCCGACTACTTTGAGCAGCTCTACGAGTGGGCGTGCCAGCTGATCAAGATGGGGCTTGCCTACGTGGATGACCAAACGCAGGATCAGCTGCGCGATACCCGTGGCACGGTGACCGTGGCGGGTAAAAATAGCCCATGGCGTGACCGCTCGGTGGAGGAGAATCTGGACCTCTTCACCCGCATGCGCAACGGCGAATTCCCGGAGGGGAGCAGGGTGCTACGCGCAAAGATTGACATGGCCCACCCGAACATGCTCATGCGTGACCCAATACTCTACCGGATCATTTACGCCACCCACCACCGCACGGGCGATAAGTGGTGCATCTACCCAATGTACGATTTTGCCCACGGGCAGTGCGACTCGATTGAGGGGATTACGCACTCAATATGTACGTTGGAGTTTGATGTGCATAGGCCGCTCTACGATTGGTTCATTGAGACGCTGGGGATTTTCCCCTCGCATCAGTACGAGTTTGCCCGGCTGAACCTCACCTACACGGTGATGAGCAAACGGCGGTTGCTGGAGCTGGTGCAAACGGGCGTGGTGTCGGGGTGGGATGACCCCCGCATGCCCACGATATGCGGGTTGCGGCGTAGGGGGTACACGGCCGACGCGATCAAGAGGTTCGCCGAGGCGGTGGGCGTTGCGAAGCGTGACAACGTGATTGACCTCTCCCTCTTGGAGTTTTACCTACGTGAGGATTTGAATAGAAAGGCGCAGCGCCGCATGGCGGTGCTTAACCCATTGAAGGTGGTGATAGAGAACTACCCCGAGGGGCAGGAGGAGTGGCTCGACGCGGTGAATAACCCGGAGCGTAGCGAGGATGGCAGTAGAAAGATACCCTTTAGCCGGGAGCTATACATTGAGCGGGACGACTTTATGCTGGAGCCGCCAAAGAAGTTCTTCCGCTTGGCGCCGGGGCGAGAGGTGCGTCTGCGCTACGCCTACTTCATCACCTGCCAGAAGGCGATAACGAACGAGCAGGGGGAAGTGGTGGAGCTGCGCTGCACGTACGACCCCGCCACGAAGGGGGGCGATGCGCCCGATGGGCGTAAGGTGAAGAGTACGATTCACTGGGTGTCGGCGCCGCATGCTGTGCGGGCTGAGGCGCGGCTCTTCGACCGTTTGTTCATGACCATAGACCCGAACGAGGCGGCGGAGGGAAAAACGTGGAAGGACAACCTAAACCCGAACTCATTGCAGGTGGTGGAAATGATGATGGAGCCCGCGCTGCAGGAGGCGAAGGAGGGCGATCCGATTCAGTTTGAGCGGCTGGGGTACTTCGCGGTGGATAAGGAGAGCACGGAGGAGCGTATGGTCTTTAATCGCTCGGTGACGCTCAAGGATACGTGGGCGAAGGTGGCAGAGAAGGGGAAGTAGGGATTTGTTGAGGTGGTAGATAGCGGGAGGTTCGCGGAGCTGCATTCTGTGAACCTCCCTTTCTTTGTCCGCAGCGTGGCTTACTGTCCGCGCTGCCGAAGAGCTGCAATGGGATTGGAAATGGAATGGGACTGCATTCGCTAGCGATGGACGTAACAAGGGATTAAAGTCAAAGAAAGAAGAGCTTTTAGGCTATTTTAGGTATCGTTCACGCGAGATATTAAGCGAGTTAGAGGTACAGTATGCAGCGAGGGATTTCAAAAGTAGTTTTGGATCTAATGAGAAGGGTAACACCAATAGATTGCTACTAGTGGGTAGCGTGCACAACTATATTGAAACAGAAAGCTATCAGTGTGCATTGCTTGTTAGGTGTGTAGAAAACGAGGGTCAATAGGATTTACTGTTTTCGGATTTATATCTCAAGAATGTAGGAAGGGAAGGAGAGAAAAAGGTTAAGAAGATTAGCGTATAGCGGGTCGCTGCCAGTTTTTGACCGAGCGTCTTTTTTCTAGACCGAGTTCTACAGTATTTTCTAAATCTTTTTTACCTTCGCGCCGTTCAGTTTTCAAAAAAGGCACTTTAGTTTAACAATTACATTAGAAATGCAGTACATAGTCATTACGTTTTTTGCTTTTTTTGCCTTGCGTCTACTATCGCTATCATTTTCCATACGGAATGAAAAGAGGCTACAGAAGATGGGTGCGCAGCAGTACGGAGAGTTAAATTCCCTCATGCTGACGCTGGCGCATATAGCCTACTATTTCTGTGCGCTGTACGAAGCCTATGCCAGAGGTGCGGCATTTAATGCGATTTCGGGGGTAGGATTGGGCGTTATGCTCTTTGCTTACGGCATGCTGTTTTATGTGGTGTACAAGTTGCGGGATGTGTGGACTTTGAAGCTCTACATAGTGGAGAACCATCGCTTGGAGACGAGCTATCTATTTAGGAAGGTACGGCATCCCAATTATTACTTGAATATAATCCCGGAGCTTATAGGGGTAGCGATTCTCTGCCACGCATGGATAACCCTTTGCGTTGGGCTTCCGCTCTATCTGATTCCGCTCATTGTTCGTATCCGGCAGGAAGAGGCGGCTATGAAGCACCTGTGGTGCGCAGCGGAGGAATAGGAGAAGCGGGTCAGTTTTTCAGGCTGTTTGGCCCTGCGAGTAGTGGCTCGTGGGTCTGAAGACTCTCGGCCATTGAGAGGCCGTCCTGCGGATGGGGCAGCATTAGCAGGACGATTTCCCCATTTCAGATGATGCGGAGGGCATGCGCCTGTTCCTTTCGTTGCAACGAAGCCAAAGTCCACTATTCCGATAGGATGTGCGGCAAAGGGCGGGCTAAATAGAATTCGCCAGATGGCTATGTTTACATCGAGGGTGGGCTGTCGTCTTATTTTCCCTACCTTTGCAGCGGGATGTGAGGGAGGTAGCGAGGCGAAGAAGGGAAGGAAACATGGGGGTTCAGAAGAAAGAAAAGGGTATGTGGGGGGAGACGGTGGCGTGCGACTATTTGGTTAGAGAGGGGTA
>QWCB01000305.1_pt1 | contig 54888 bp, 43 predicted proteins | sample 1972511 | NCBI WGS metagenome assembly QWCB01 (sample SAMN09866719, study PRJNA288562) | Human gut metagenome isolate term5_stool, whole genome shotgun sequencing... | isolation source: gut | host: Homo sapiens | place: USA: California | reverse complement strand
GTCTTTCTTCCTCGTTTCTTTTTTCTTAATTACAAATTATATGCAGGTGATTGACCTCTGGCTCTTTTTCTGCTTTTACACCATTTTACGGACGTGACCGTAGTGGATGGGCCCGCGTGCAAGAAACTAAGTAGTGGATGGGTTTGGCGTGCAAGTTCTCAAGTAATGGGTGGTCTTGGGCTTGGTTCGCTGAGACTAACCATCCAATACATGATTTTTTGTCCGAAATTCAGGAAATCCGAAATGGGAGCAGCTCTCAGCCAGGACATATGCCCCCTTCCTGAATGACTTGGCCAAAAATCTCGAGCAATTAGAAATGAGCAGCTCTTATCCGAGCGAAACCATCCCTTCACCACTCTTGATCTTGTACACTTTCGCAAAGATTTCCTGCTTCCATCGTAAAGACACGGTCAGCTTCATCGGCAACATCCATGTCATGCGTTACAATGAGCACACAGTATTTTCTGCGATGAGCAAGCTCCTTCAGGATATGAAGTATATTTCGAGTGTTGGCTTTATCAAGGTTCCCGGTTGGCTCATCTGCCAGAATTATTTTCGCTCCTGATGATAAGCAGCGGGCTATCGCAACTCTCTGCTGTTCGCCACCAGAGAGACTGGATGGAAAACGGTCATGCTTCTCCTCATTGATACCAAGAGACATGAGAATTGATGCTGCGACTTCTCTGGCCTCAGATTTTTTGTGACCCAGCAGTTCCAGAGGGATACAAGCATTTTCCATGACCGTGAGATTAGGAAAGAGATTATACGCCTGAAAGATCATCGCAACCTGCTCTCGCCGATATTGATCCACATCCTGCTCCAGCAGCGGCTTACCATGAACCAAAATGACCCCGGACTGCGGCTTGTCCAACCCTGCCAGCAAGGAAAGTAATGTCGTCTTTCCACTTCCTGAGGGTCCGACGATAGCTGTTACTTCACCCTCTTTGAATTTTGCACTGATTTGCTTCAGAGCTGGCGCCTTGCTCGATTTGTAATAGTACGATAATTTTGATATTTCAAGCATTTTTCATCCTCCAGAAAAAATATGGGGAATTCATGACCATCCTTTATTTTTTGCTTTCTTGTAAAAGCTCAAGCGGGGATTTATTCAAAATATGCCGGATAAGACCGTCAGACCAAAGCAAAGCTGGCAAAATCATGACGAAAAAAATGAGTATGGCAGGTCTTATGAGTTCAAGTCGACAGCCTGCTGAAAGAAAAGCGAACAAAAATCCAACGATGAGGGCGAAGAACAGTGAAAGCCCTATATCGCGCAGGAGTTCTTTGATCAGCAATTGTCGCGGGACGGCCACAATACGCAGAAGAGCCATTTCTTTTTTCAAGAGGTGAAGATTCAGGCTGCTGAAAAAGACGAGGATCAGCGCACTGCCCAACAGGAGAAAGGGATAGAGCAAGGACAGGGTTTTGACATTTTTCTCTAATGCTTGCGCGGTTATGCGGATTTCTTCATCGTATACGGTCGTACCAATATCAGGGATATCCAGACCGGAGTTTCCTCCCTTGCCAGAATTCTGCCGCTTGAGATTAACGTATTGCTTATTGGAAATAAAACTTGCGTTATAGTTTTGAATTTCATCAATAGTGTTTTGTATGCCGCGGTTACACGCTCGTTTGACTGTGAAACTGGCCTCACAAAAGACCAGGTCTTCATTTTTCTTACCATCTTTATCCACCCCGTCCAAGGCAAAGATAAAACTCAAAGGTACGGTGATGTAGCTTTTATTACCTTCCACAGTTCCGGCAATCGTTAGCTTTTGTTCCTTCCCTTGCGCGGACTCGAAAATCAGCTCATCTCCTGGCTTGACTTTTAATTCAGACATGAGTTCGGGATTGAGCAAGGCCGGGCAGGATTGGGTCGTATAGGAAGAATCCCGGCGGTTTTCGTAGGGTGAATCAAAATCTTCAACTGTCCAGGACTCAGAAAGCTCGTAGTCCGGCTTATCCTCCCCTTCCGGCAGAAAGTCGCGGACAAGTTGGCCTCCTTCAAAATAAAAATCCTGAAGTCGCGTTATACCTTGAAGAATCAGCAATTGCCGTACGTCTTGCTGTGTACCGTCTTTACGTTGAAGTCTGAAGCGTTCACGCTCACTCAAGCTCATAAGGCTGACGTGTTCAATGGTGCCTGTCTCCATGGCATGATCAACCATTTCTTCGTAAATGTGGGGCGATCCTTTGACGACGAGTGGCGATGCATTCTCCCAGGAAAATCGTATGTCAGAATTTTCGTAGGCCCCCGCCAGAACTTTATTGTTATCTGTAAGGGTCAGAGAGAAGCGGCAGAGGAAAGCCATAAGCGCGGCAGAAAGTACAAAGGTAAGAAAGGTACGAGCGGGATTGCGGCGTTTGTACTGTGAAAGAAAACGCCGGAGGAAGATTTGAATGAATTTGAACTCTTGCTGTGGTGGAGCGTTACTCGTTCTCTTCATCTGATCTATTTTTTCCCATAGCGCTTCTTGATGAAGTTCAGGAAAGGACGATGATGTATTCAGCACCCCATCCTGGCTTTGAGTAGTGTGAGTGTCTTTATCTGTTCCAGTTCTTCCCAGCCTCTCTTTGAGCAAGGTCAGAACTGGCATTCTCAACATGATGCACAGGCCTGATCCATAAAACAACAAGAGACATATCAGGGCAACTGCAGCAAAGATCAGGATGGCTGACCAAGGCAGAAAGGTTTCTGCTTTTACGCCGTTTGGAAGGGGCAGTTTAGATAACATGTCTTTGGTATTGCGGGTCACTTGAAACGCTGCAATAACAAGGGCCATGATTATCGAAATAAAAGCAAGGCTGCCAAATGAGAAAAGAAGAGGTTTTGCAATTTCACTTTTGTGAAGTCCTAGCGAACGGGCAATCGCCACGTTTTTTCTCTCAATGATCAGTAAGTAGGCTGCGGTAAGGATGAAGATAAAGATAAGGATAATGAGGGTGACTCTTGCGTTCAACTGTGTTGAAAGAAGCAGAGGTTTGACCGCTGCGTCAAAACCTTCACCATTATTTTCTACAAAGGTAATCTCCAGGCCGATTTTCGCCAATTCTGCGGTGTGATCCTGTGTAAACGCTGCCTTATCTTCACTTGATTTCAGTACAAAGCTGTAATATGCAGGGGTGATGGAACCGTCAGGAGTTGGCGGAAAATCCTGAGGCATGAGCGAGTCAGGAATATAGACATCCATGGCCATGACCTGGGAATCACTGATGCCCACAATTTCAAGGCTATAGTCAAACGCTTCAAAATCTTTATAGCGTTCTACATCAGAATCGTGGATAAATTGGATTCCAGCGTAAGGTAATCGCCTCAAAATCAAGTTCAGGTGATCGCCGAGCTTCAAATCGTTTTCTTGTGCCAAACGTCCAGGGATGACGCAAACCTTCCTCTTTTCCCTTGTATCTTCTTCATTCAACCAACGCCCCTCTGTCAGCGGCTTAGGATTCCACGAGGTTTCCTGCAAAAGAGGAATCGTGCTCATGTCCTTAGAAACCAGTACTCGCACGCTCTTTTGATTTTCTTCCAAAATCTGCATGATACCAAGGATGGGGGAAAAGCGGGGATCACTTACAGGGTCAACTTGTTCATCGGCCTCCAAAGGGAGATACCAGGTTTTCCCGGGGATTAATTCGCGAAGAAAAAAGTTCCAGTCAATGGACACTTTTGACCAATCTCCATAGAAGTCTTTGCCACTGCGATAGGAAGGGTCAAAACAAATTCTGAAACTGTAGCGTTTTCCGATGGCAAGAGATTCAAGTGCTTCTGAACATTCAGGAGTCCCATCCTGTAAAAAGGCGATATGCAGGACTCTATCACCTGTAAAACGTTTGTCTCCGGCTAAAAGCTTATCAATATCGAGGGTAAGCCATACGCCTTTATCTTTCTCTCGCTCACTGTTCTGATAGCTAAGGAGTTTCTTCGTATTGGCCTCGGTTGAACTGTGGAGTTCACCCTGATAAGAACTCTCGGCCAATCCAGGGTCATAGTCGATAGCTTTAAGCGTCCCACAAACATAAACATCATTACCTGAGAAATGCATGAAGTCAGGGAAAGGACTCTTTTTTGTTAAAAAATGATACGTATAAAAGAAAAAGGGCAAGGTTATTCCCTTACCCTCTTTTAAGAAACCTGCCCCCGGACGGCGTATATCCTTGATGATGATTCGCGCATCATCATCAAGAATTTTGATCCCTTCACTGACATCAACGTTATATGCGGCTGAGCTTTTAAGATAGCCTATGGGTCTGAAATAAATTTTAAGTCGTTCGGTTTCACGTTCCACCATCAAACTTTGAAAAGAATTTGATGCCGCAGCAAACGTACTGGCCATGATGAGGAGCATACTCAAAAGAACAATCGCTCTTCTGCGGAAAAAGGATTTTATAAAAATGCTTTGCATTTTCCTTGGCCCTCGACAAAATCAAGATCAAAAAATAAAAATCAAATTATCAAAAGATGTAAATAATTATATAACATATGTTCGTTAATGTTCGTTAATTTTAATGATTCGTTCAATAAGCAACGGCAATTTAGTAGCAGAGGCAAATAGGCCAGCGGTTCAGCCAACGTTTCAACTATTGGATGGACGACCTTTGGAATAGTGCTTCTAATGATTTTTCTTTTCTTCTTTTTTAAGTAACGTACTATACTGTACTCGACTGTACTCAGGCATAAGCTGTACTCAGGAACAAGCTGTATTCAGGCAGGCTGAAGCGTAAAAAGAGAAAGGGGTCAAACATGTTCGTAAGAAAACACAGCGCCATGCGCCAGGTCGTTATTGAGCATAATCGTGGCGGGGAGGGTAAGCACCATATCTGCCATATTCTGGATCCGGCTGAGAACCCGGCCGAGATGAACGGCAAGGGGAAGATGTTCGCCGACACTTTTCTGGAGCCTGGATCTTCGGTTGGCGTGCATGAACATAAGGGCGATACTGAGGCCTACTATTTTCTCGAAGGCAAGGGCCTTTATACCGAGGATGGCAAGACCTGTGAGGTCGAGGCTGGTGATGTCACACTGGTGCAGGACGGCCATTCCCACGGGATTAAAAACATCGGCGAGACGCCGCTGCGCTTTATCGCGCTGATTTTGAAGAGCTGAAGTGTTGACGCGATAATATTTGCGACAAAGGTTAGAAACACAGTTTAAGGCACACAGTTACGGAAACACTGTTGTGGGTACAAAGCAGGTGTTTACAGTTAAGTTTCCATAATAACGGGTACACAGTTAAGACCACATAGTTAAGGTCACAACATAATGGACAGAATATCAAGGGTACAAAATTAAGGGTGAAAAAAGAGGGATGGTCTGAAAAATGTTAGATGCGAGAGAAAGGGCCTCAGAGCAGTTGGGCGCAGGCGGCGAAGCCAGAGTGGGCGACAGTGGCCAGACGGAATGGCCGGATGCGGCAGCTGCGGCCACAGCTCCTTACCCCCATTTTGTCTGCGGGAGCAGCGTTTCGGAAAAGCTGCAGAAGCTTGCAGCGGCGATGCCTTCGGCTGAGATCCTCGGCGATCTGGCGGATCTCTACAAAAATTTTGGCGACAGCACGCGCCTCTCTATTCTCTCGGCTCTGCGGGTCAGTGAACTCTGTGTCAGCGATCTTGCCGAACTTCTGAGCATGACGCCTTCGGCGATTTCGCACCAGCTGCGGAGTTTGCGCGATCACAATCTGATTCGCTATCGCAGAGAGGGCAAAACTGTGATGTACAGCCTTGCAGACGAGCATGTTGAGCTGATGATCGATATGGGTCTTGAGCATTTGATGGAGCTGGAGTAAAGGCCATCGAAAAACTGGCAAAACCCCGGTAAAGTGTGGCGCTTCGCTGTGCTTTTCGCGCAAATTACTTGATTGTCAAGCTGTCCCTTTTTTCGTAAGATAAAAGAGTCAATAGTCCGCTTTCAGCAGCTCACTTCAATTCTGCTGAAAGCCTTAAAATAGCAGCGATGCTCAGGAGGCCAAGATGAATCAAGAACAAGCTCAAAGAATGACGAATGGCAAAGGCTTTATTGCCGCGCTGGATCAGTCCGGCGGAAGCACACCCAAGGCTCTGGCCGCTTACGGCGTCGCCGCGGACAGCTATCAGGGTGAAGACGAAATGTTTAATCTCGTCCACCAGATGAGAACCCGTATCATCACGAGTCCCGCGTTCAGTAAAGAGCATATCCTCGGCGCGATTCTCTTTGAACAGACCATGGATCGCGAAATCGAAGGCAAAAAGACTGGAGATTATCTCTGGGATGTCAAGGGAATCGTACCCTTCCTCAAGGTCGATAAAGGCCTGGCCGCCGAAGAGAATGGCGTCCAGCTGATGAAACCCATGCCGGGTCTGGATGATCTGCTGAAACGTGCCGTTGAACGTCATATTTTTGGAACTAAAATGCGTTCCGTGATCAAAAAGGCGAGCCGCGAAGGCATTAAGGCGATTGTTGATCAGCAGTTCGAAATCGGCGAAAAAATTTCCGAGGCCGGCCTCGTGCCCATCATTGAGCCCGAAGTCGATATTCATATCGCCGATAAGGCCGAAGCCGAAGCGATTCTCAAAGAAGAGATCCTGAAGCACCTGGAAAAAGTTGAAAAGCCGGTCATGTTGAAGCTCAGTATTCCGAGCAAGGATAATTTCTATGAGGAGCTGATCCAGCACCCGAAGGTCATGCGTGTGGTCGCGCTCTCCGGCGGTTACAGCCGCGACGAGGCCAACGAACTTCTGGCCCGCAACCATGGTCTCATTGCCAGCTTCTCCCGCGCTCTTGCGGAAGGCCTCAGTGCACAGCAGTCCGATGCGGAGTTCAACGCGATGATGAAGGATTCGGTTGACAGGATTTACGCAGCATCCATTCAGTAAAGCTTTTTTAACAGAGCGACCAAAATCGGAGCGCCCCCAAGCCTGAATCAGATAAAGTCTGGATCAGTTCAAGTTTGTATCAGATCAAGCCAGGAACAGAACAAGTTTGGATCATAGCAAGCAAGTCTGGATCAGGCGAAGCAAGTTTGGATCCGATCCATGCTTCAGGGGCAGATTCTCCGGGTCGCTCTGTTTTTTTGGAAAGGAGTGACAAAACCACGCGCTCCTGCGTATTCCTATCAGAAGTGAATTTCACCGTGGGGCCTTGCAGCTGAACTTTCAACGGCAGGGTTCCATGATCCTACGTGGCTTGCAGGATGAAGAAAAAGGGTCGCCAGGCGGCCACGGCCTTGATGACCACCTTAGTCAAAGGAGCAATCTTATGAAAATCCAAATGAAAAAACTGCTCAGCCTGAGTCTGGCCCTGCTGATGGGCGTGGGCTTCGCTTTCCTGCCCTCAGGCGGAAATGTTGAGGCGGCCGCTTACGGAGGATCTCTGTGGATGAATCAACTTGATGCGCGTGACCAATATATGCAGGTGCAAGCTCAGGGAACGGTGAGCGTCGAACCAGATATCTGTGTGATCTCGCTGGGAGTGCGTTCACAGGAAAAGACGGCCAAAGAGGCCTCCGATTCCGTTAACCTCAAAATGGCTGAGATCTTCAAGGCGCTTGAGGCTGCCGGTATTGAGAAAAAGGATTACCGCACGGATAATTTTTATATCCGTACAAATTTTAACTGGCAGTCCGATCCGCCGACCATCGTCGGTTATGAGGCCAGCAACAGCATCACCGTGAAGGTACGCGAGCTGGATAAAGTCGGCGAAATTCTCGCGTCTGCTCTGGACGCCGGCGCTAATGAAGTTCAGGACGTGCGTTACGATCTTGAAGATAAGCGCGAGGCTTATCGCGAAGCTCTGAAGAAGGCTGTGAAGTCGGCCATGGATAAAGCTGGTGTTTTGGCGGAGGCCGCCCATATCAAAATTGAGGCCATACCGACCGAGATCAGTGAAGAGAGCGTGATGAATTTTGGCAACGTCTTCGGCATGGGAGAAATTGGAGGCATGGGAGCTGCGGAAGGTTCTCCGGCAACAGCCGTTTCACTTTCTGTGAGCAGCGTGGATATCAAGGCCGTGGTCAACGCTTCGTTTGCCATTCAGGACAGTCCTGTCGCCGAAGAAGCCAAAACCGACAAAAGTCTTTCTCCGCGCATTGAGGTTCAATCCCGCGGCCTTTTTGAAAGTGTCCCGGATATTGTCACGCTGAGCGTCGGCGTCCGTGCCCGTGGAGATACAGCCAAAGGTGCTTCGGACGAAGTGAATCAGAAGATGGAAGCCATCCTGTCCGAACTCGACAAGGCGGGTGTGGATAAAAAAGACTATCGCACGATCAATTTCAACATCAGCCCCCAGTACAATTATAATGGCGATGAGCCTCAGCTCTTTGCTTTTGAGGCCAGCAATAACCTCGTGGTCAAGCTGCGCGATGTGGAGAAAGTCGGGGAAGTCCTGGCTACTCTTCTCGATGCCGGTGCCAATGAAGTCCAGGATGTCAGCTACAAGCTGGAAGATCCCAGCGAAGCCTATACCAAAGCTCTGAGCATGGCGGTGAAAAATGCCGGCGAAAAGGCGGCAGCCATCGCCGAAGCTGCTGGTCTGAAATTAGTGGAAACACCCCTTTACATTAATGAAAGTTCAGACAGCTATTCGCCTGTCGTCAACGAGGCGAAAATGATGAGCGCGGAAACGGAGATGGCCGTCGATTCTGCGGCACATGTGGCGCTTTCCGGCAGCACCATCACGGTGGCGGCCAATGTCGATTCGGCCTATACTTTCACCGAATAAGCTGTCTCTCTGAAAGGAGCTTGAGGTGTTAGATATCAAAGCCATCAGTAAATCCTACGAAAAAAACGGCGTAAAAGCCGTGGATAAGCTCAGTTTGCGGGCCGAGAATGGAGAGATTCTCGGCCTGCTTGGGCCTAATGGAGCGGGGAAGACGACGACCCTTAAGATGATCACGGGTATCTTGCGTCCCGATGAAGGGGATGTCGAGATTAACGGCCACAGCATCACCACGGACGCGCTCGCTGCCAAACGCGAGTTCGCCTTTGTGCCGGATGAACAGGATGCCTTTCTGCGCCTCAAGGGCGTCGAGTATCTCAAGTTTATTGCGGATGTTTACGAGGTTCCGCAGGAGGGCCGGGAAGAGAAGGTCAGCCATCTGGCTCGAACCTTTGAGATGGAAGCGGCTCTGGGAGATCGTTTGTCGTCGTATTCCCACGGCATGCGCCAGAAGATCGTATTGATCGGCGCGCTGTTGCATAACCCGCCGCTCTGGATTTTGGATGAGCCCATGGTGGGTCTGGATCCTAAAGCTTCTTTCGAACTTAAAAATCGTATGCGCGAGCACGCGGACAGCGGCCACATGGTACTCTTCTCCACACATGTTTTAGATGTGGCCGAAAAAATCTGCGACCGCATTGCCATCATCGACGGTGGCAAGCTGCTCTTTGTCGGCACGCTCGCCGAAATGCGCGAGCACTTTGCTGCCAACAGCTCGCTGGAAAGCATGTTCCTTGAAATGACCGAGCGCAGTGACACGGCAGCGGCAGATGAGGCGTGAGGAGAAACCCGTGACGAGCTTGAAAAAAACCTTTCTCCTGAGCTGGGTGCTCTATAAGTCCGGGGCGGTTTCCACGCTCAGCGGGCAGATGCGTGCGCGCAAACAGAAACGCGGGGGTTCCGCTTTCAGCGATTCTCTCAGAAAGCTGACGTCCCGCTTCGGCGGACCCTGGCTGCTCTATCTTGTGCTCTACGGCTTCCTGGGCGTCATGATGTTTAAGGGCGGGTCGGAGCTGGCAGGTAATCTTCGCGGCCTCGGCATGCCGGAGCTCTTTCACGTCATTTATACTTCAGGCATCAGCTATTATCTTCTTCTGACCGGCTTCTTTTACGTGTCGTCGACCTATTATCTGGCAAAGGATACGGAGAGGCTCCTGGCCCTGCCTTTTACAGGGGCACAGATTATCACAGCCCGTTATCTGCTGATTTACCTCTACCAGTTACTTTTGCCGCTGGTGTTCTGCCTGCCCTCATGGCTCAGCTTCGGCATCAGCGGAGGGGAGAGCTGGGATTTCTATCTGCGGGCGCTGCTGGTTGTGCTGCTTTTGCCGGCTGTACCCATCGCCATTTTGACCATACTCACCATGCTGCTCGCGCGTTTTACACCTCTGGTGCGCAATAAGGATCGCTTTCTCATTCTGGCCAACAGCCTGACCATGCTCATGTCGCTCGCGGCGGTTTACTTTTACTATCGCGGCGCCGGCCTGATCGGAGAAGGCGTCAATACCGCAGCAGGGGCAAGTCAGATGAGCAGCACGCTCACGAAATTTCATTTTGTACTGCCGCAGCTGTCTTTTCTGCAAAAAGCTCTTGGTGGTGCGGGCGCCGAAGCCTGGAAAGATCTCGGCATCGCCCTGGCCCTCTGTCTGCTTTACACCTTTGCTGCGGTCGTCATTGCTGCGCTGGTTTATGGCCCCAGTTTAGGTGAAAGTGCGAGTGGAGCTAAGAAGCGTCGCCTCAGGAGTACAAAGCTGGCTCAGGCTTTGCGCCGTCAGAGCCCGACCTTCTCCTATTTCACCCGGGAGTGGAAGCTCGTTCGGCGTTCACCAGCCCTGTTGATGAACAATATTTTTGGCGCTTATATGCCGATCCTGATCATGGGTCTTGTCTTTTTCATGGGATTGCAGAAGGCTGGCGACCAGGATATTCCAGGCCTTCTCGCCAAGCTTCGCGAACAATTCAGCACAAATGCTGAGTTTCGTCTGGAGCTTCTCTTTATTCTGGCGGCAGGAAGCAACATCGTCTACGACTTTTTCTGTGCGGCCAGCGGTCTCAATACGACAGCGCTATCGCGGGAGGGCGCGGGCATCTACTGGATGAATGCCCTGCCGCTCAAACTCTCCACGCAGTTTGCCATGAAAACGCTGCTATCCCTGCTCATTGATTTGCCGATCTTTCTTTTGCTTTCCCTGGGCAGCGGGTTTACTTTGGGACTGCCGGCATGGATGATGGCCCTGCTTTTCCTCAGCCTCCTCGTCAGCTCCCTGGGTACGCATCTTGCGCAGTTATCCCTGGATGCACTCTCACCCAATCTGCACTGGGACAACGAAACGCAGATGGCCAAACAAGGCAAAAATGTGCTCCTGTCCATGCTCATGAGCTGGCTGGTGGCAGGACTTAACGGCCTGCTGCTTTATCTCACCCTGGGGCCACGGCTCTTTTCGCCGCCTCTGGCTCTGATCCTGCTCTTTGTTTTGAACGGTCTTCTGTTGCTCGCTTTTCTGCTCTTTTTGCGCTGGCGTCTGCCTCGGGTGATGAGCCAGCTGGAGCGCTGGGTCTGAGGGGTGGTGAAGCAGGAAGCTTCAAAATTGCCGGTACATGGGCTCGGACTAAAATCATGTGTGTACTTCGTCTGCACCCTGGATTAAGCTTTCTTATCGCTTATTATTGTTTTACATCGTTTTTGCCGGAAATTTTCAGGATTTATCTTTATTCACTGCCGTTTAATTTTTGACCTCACCGTTCCGCCAAATTTATAAAAAATGCGTCGCGCAAATAGATTTTTACTCTGTATTACAGGATAAACTTCCTTTGATTCATCATAGTCTCTGACCAAACAGGAGAGAGCGCTGCAAACAGGGCGAGGTGTTATGCATTAAAACTGCATAATGACGCATTTTGAGGGCTTTCCAGCCTTACCAACATACACAAACGGTTTGACTTTCAGTGTCTTTTTTTCTATGATTTTAATCAATCTTGATAGGAGGAAGCCTATATGAAAAAGTATTTTGCACTGTTTCTGGCTCTTACACTGCTCCTCACGCTGGGTTCACTGAATCTGGCCGTAAAGGCAGAAGCGGAGACCGAAGCCCCTGTTGAAGAAGCAGCGGCAGAGGAAACCCCGGCTGAAGAAACAAAAGAAGAAACGGTAACTGAGGATTTTGTCGAATGGAACCCCACTACTGATGGCGAGCCTGATGAGAATCAGGTGTACGACACTTTCCTGAATTCTGAACCGACTTCACTTGATCCTGCCCGTGCGAGCGACAATTATGCTCTCAGCATCATGGCTAACATCTATGAACCGCTGGTGCTCATCCATGGGGATAAAGATGGTAACCCCGTCTTTACTGGCGGTGCAGCGACATGGGATGTCAGCGAAGATGGTCTTGTTTACACTTTCCATCTGCGCGATAACCAGTGGTGGGACGGTCAGCCCGTCACAGCTCAGGACTATGAATATGCCCTGAAACGTGCGATAGATCCGGCTACGGGCGCTCCTTACGTCTATCTGCTCAGTGATATCCTGAATGCGATTCAGGAAGAAGAGGCTCCTGCAGAGGAAATAGCTGAAGAAGAAGACGAAGCTGCCACAGAGGCTGAGAACGAAGAAGAGACCCCTGCCGCCGAGACCGAAGAGAGCAAGACGGAAAATGTCGCTCCGGCTTTTGATATGGACAAGGTTGGCGTCAAAGCTCTCGATGACAAAACCCTGGAGATCACCCTTGGCGCTCCTTCAGCGACTTTCCTGCAGGTCATGGCTCAGCCGGTTTCCTGCGCAGTCCGCAAAGACTGGATTGAAAAAGAAGGCGAAGCTTACGGCTCTGATCCGGATAAGATTATGGGTAACGGCCCCTTCAAAGTAAACGAGTGGCAGCACAATACCAAGATTGTTCTTGAAAAAGCGGATACCTATTGGAATGCTGCCAACGTCCTCTATCAAAAAGTTAATCTCCCGATTCTGCAAGATGAAAACACGCTCATGACGGCGTTCATGAATAAGGAAATCTTCAGCGTGGGAACAACCAAGCCTGAATGGAAAGAAAAATTCGCGGAAAAAGAAGATGTTATCAATGTCAATAAAGATGATATCGCCACTTTTTTCATGATGTTCAACACCAAGGACGAGCTTTTCAAAAATGTCAAAGTCCGCCGTGCCTTCAGCGCCGCTCTTGATCGTGAAGACTTCAATGAGACCATCTGGTTCGGCAACAATAAGGCGGCGACGGGATGGGTTCCTCTGACCATCTATGTCGGCGATAACAACTACCGTGAAGCAGCCGGAAACTTTATCGACAAGCTTCAGCAGGAAGTTCCCGATCCCAAGGCCCTCCTTGCCGAAGGTCTGAGCGAGCTTGGCATGGACGATAAGATTGATAATCTCGAAGTCTCCATCATTCTGGGCTCCACCGATACCTGGTTCCGCACCTTTGGCGAATATCTGCAGTCGATCTTCAAGGAAGTCCTGAATGTCGATCTCAAAATCGAACAGCTTGACTGGACTGTTTTCTCGGATCGTGTCGACAAATCCGATTATCAGATCGGCTACATGGCCTGGGGTTCTGAACTGGTTGAGCCCAATGCCATGCTGCTCATCCATGCCGATGGCAGCCCTCAGGTTGGCACCTACTGGGATAACGAAGAGTACAATAAGACGGTTAAGGCTGCTGCAAGTGAAGTTGATCCGGCAAAACGCCTTGAACTCTATATTAAAGCAGAAAGCATCCTGATGGACGAAGCGCCGGTCGCGCCGGTGGTTCACAGCATGATCAACAGCTATCGCTACGATTTTATTAAGAATGTGGATGACTGTGTGTGGTCCAATATTGGTTACCGTATTGGTTATCTCTCAGGTAATAAATAAGTTTTGCCACTGTTCCGGGGACCCGTCCAGGAGGGCGGGCCCCCCGGATTTTTTCATCTTATTTGGGGTTCTCGCATAATCAACAAGGGCCTCATGAGTTCCCGGATTTTTTCTTCTGATTTTCATCCGCCTGATCACAGCCGGGACAAAAGGCTGAAGCAGAGGAGCCTTTTGCCTCTGTTGTGCTCATGGAAGAGTACAGAGAAAGTACTGAATGAGACTTATTGAGACTTATACAGAGTGAGATCTGTGAAGAAAGGTAAGAAGCATGATTCGCTATACGATAAAACGCATTCTCATGATGTTGCTGACCCTGCTTATTGTCACTACCATCACGTTTTTTCTCATGCACAGTGTACCGGGAGACCCGCTCGCCAGTATGGCTAAAAAACTTCCGGACTATGCCGTTAAAAACTTTTATGCCAAGTACGGTCTGGATAAACCGGTCAGTGAACAGTATTTGATTTTCATGAAGGGTCTTATTACTGAAGGCGATCTTGGAGAGTCCATCACCAAGCCGGGACGCTCCGTCGCACAGACTCTGGCGGAGACGGCTCCGGTCTCGGCTCAGTGGGGCTTTGTGGCTCTTTTTATCGGCACAGCAATCGGCATTTTTCTGGGCATTATTGCCGCCTATTACCGGGGCGAATGGCCCGACTACCTGGTGACTTTTATCGCTATGCTTGGAGTCTGCATCCCAGTCTTTGTTTTTGCTGCCCTTCTGCAGTTTTTACTGGCCGGCAAACTTAAGTGGGTGCCTACCTCCGGCTGGGGTAAACCGATTCATTACGTGCTTCCGGTGTTGGCCGCGCTCTTCGGTCCCATTGCCACATATGCCCGATACACCCGCAGCAGCATTTTGGAAGTGCTGAACCAGGACTACATTCTCACGGCCGAAGCCAAAGGGGTCTCCCGCTCGGGCATTCTCTTCAAACATGTGCTGCGCAATGCCATGCTGCCGCTGATTACCATGATTGGTCCACAGATCGCTGGTGTCTTTACCGGTTCCTTTGTGCTGGAACGCATGTTCTCTATCCCCGGGCTTGGCCGCTATTTTGTGGAATCGATTAACGCCCGCGACTACACGATGATTATTGGGACGACAGTCTTTTATGCGGCACTCTTTATCGTCTCTGTCCTCATCGTCGACCTTGTCTATGGGCTCGTCGATCCGAGGATTCGTCTGAGTGGGAGGAAAAGTTGATGGCTGAAATGAATACTGCTGTGAATAAGAAACTCACGCCGGAGATGTTCTTACCCATCCCCGCAGAAGATAAGCGGGCCGAATTTATGGCCCGTCCAAAAATTACTTACTGGAGTGATGCCTGGCGTCGTTTCAGGCAAAATAAAGTGGCTTTGGTGGCCGGCATTATCCTGATCCTGCTCATTTGCATGGTGGTCTTCGGTCCATTGCTTTCGCCTTACAGTTTCGACAAAATTGACCGGCATAACCGCCATCAGCCGCCGACGGCCGAACACATTTTCGGCACCGATGAGCTCGGGCGCGATATCTTTACACGCATCTGTGTGGGTGGCCGTGTGTCCATTGCGATCGGCATCTGCGGTGCGCTGATTTCGGCCATCGTGGGAACGCTCTACGGAGCTGTCTCCGCTTTTGCGGGCGGCGCTGTCGACAATATCATGATGCGTATTGTGGAGATTCTGAACTCCGTACCCTACCTTCTGGTAATCATCCTCTTACAGCTCTACCTGAGGGAACGCAATCTGGGAACTATGCTGCTTGCCCTGACTCTGACGGGCTGGCTGGGCTCGGCCCGTATGGTGCGCGGCCAGCTTCTGGCCCTCAAAAATCAGGATTTTGTGCTGGCCGCCAAAACACTTGGAGTGCCGCCGATGGGCGTCATCCTGGGACATCTCATACCCAATACCCTCAATATCATCATTATCGCAATCAGCTTTGACATTCCCGGTTACATCTTTGCCGAAGCCTTCCTCTCTTTTATCGGCATCGGTATTGAGTCTCCGATGACGTCCTGGGGCGCCATGACATCCATTGCCCAGCAGAATTTCCTCTTCTATCCGACGGAAATGCTCTTCCCCTCCCTCATGATCGCCATCACCATGCTCTCCTTTGTGCTGCTCGGTGACGGTCTGCGCGATGCCCTTGATCCGCGTCTCAGAGAGTGAGGGTGGCGGGCATGAATAGAACACAGGAAAGTTCGCCGCAGGCGATTGAAACAGAGATAAACAAAATGAAGAATAACGATCAAGAACGTGTCCTGGACGTGCAAAACCTTCAGGTTTCCTTTCACACCTATGCCGGTGAGGTCAAAGCTGTGCGCGGTCTGGATTTCCACCTCGACGCCGGAGAGACTCTGGCTTTTGTGGGCGAGTCCGGCTGCGGCAAATCCGTGACGTCCAAGGCCATCATGCGTCTGCTCAAGTGCCCGCCGGCGGAAATCAAAAAGGGTTCAGTTGTTGAGTTTTGTGGGGAAGATGTGCTGAGCATGGACAAAGCCCGTCTGACCCGTTACAAGGGTTCCGATATCGGCATGATTTTTCAGGATGCCATGACTTCGCTGAACCCGACCATGACCTGCGGCAAGCAGATTGTGGAATCACTGCGCATTCACACGAACATGAGCCGTGAGGAATGCAAAGAACGTGCCATTGAGATGCTCCGCGAGGTGGAGATCCCCAATCCGGAAAAGCGTTTTAAGCAATATCCACACGAGCTTTCCGGCGGTATGCGGCAGCGTGTGATGATCGCCATCGCCCTGGCCTGCAAGCCCCGGATCATGATCGCCGACGAACCGACGACGGCCCTGGACGTAACCATTCAGGCCCAGATCATGGAGCTGTTAAAGGAACTTCAGCATAAAGAAAATGCGTCGATCATCCTGGTTACGCACGATCTCGGTGTCGTGGCTAATTTTGCCGACCGCATTCAGGTCATGTACGCCGGCCAGATCGTGGAAACCGGCACCACCGAAGAGATTTTCAAAAACCCGCAGCATCCCTACACCTGGGCGCTGCTGCGCTCAATTCCGCGCGTCGATGCCCGGGATAAAGAAGAGCTCTACTCTTTAAACGGCACGCCGCCGGATCTGATCCTGCCGCTGGAGGGTTGTCCATTTACGGATCGCTGCGACTATGCGATGCAAATTTGCCGCAACTGTCATCCAGAGAAAACTCACTTCAGCGAGACCCACAGCTGTGCCTGCTGGCTGCAGCACGCGATGGCGCCCCATGTGGAATCTCCCATCCGTGTCCGGGCGGCCGCTGCAGCTGACAATGACGGGACAAAAAAAGGAGGAAAGGCCTGATGAGCTCTACGGATAGACCCCTGGTCGAGGTCAAAAACCTCAAACAATATTTTAACGTCGGCCGTAGGCAGCAGCTCAAGGCCGTCGACGATATAAGCTTTGCCATCCGCCGCGGCGAGACCTTCGGCCTCGTGGGCGAGTCCGGTTGCGGCAAAACAACCTGTGGACGCTGCATCCTGAGGGTCTATGATGCCACGGATGGACAAATTCTTTTCGACGGTAAAGAGGTCAATAAGCTCAGCGGCCACGAACTTCAGGACTTCCGCCGCCGCGCTCAGATGATTTTTCAGGACCCTTATGCCTCACTCGATCCTCGCATGACGGTGGATGACATCATCAGTGAAGGATTGAATGTTCATTACAAGAACCTGAGCAACAAAGAAAAACACGATCTGGTTTCTGAATTGCTGATGTCCGTTGGCCTTAACAGCGAGCATGGTGCACGTTTTCCGCACGAGCTCTCAGGCGGACAGCGTCAGCGTATTGGCATTGCCCGCGCGCTTGCCCTGAAACCGGACTTTATCGTCTGTGATGAACCGATTTCCGCCCTGGACGTTTCCATTCAGGCCCAAATCGTTAATCTGCTCATCAAACTGCAGAGAGAAAGGAATCTAACCTATCTCTTTATTTCCCACGACCTTTCCATGGTTAAGCATATATCTGACCGTATCGGGGTCATGTACCTCGGTAAACTCGTTGAGGTCTGCGAGAATCAACGCCTCTATGAGCAGCCGCTGCACCCCTATACGCAGGCTCTGATTTCTGCGATTCCGGTTCCCGATCCAGATAAAAAAGGACTGGTCGGCCAGATCAAGCTGAAAGGTGAGGTGCCTTCGCCCATCAACACCCCACCCGGCTGTAAATTTGCTGGTCGCTGCCCCTACGCCACAGAGCGCTGCCGTCAGGCCGCCCCGGAGCTCAGGGAAGTTGAAAAAGACCACTATGTCGCCTGCTACCTCTACGAAGAGGGTGAAGGTTTACTGAAGGGGAACAAGCTCCAGTAGACTGAGCGCGCCAAACACGCTTTCTCTGAGCAGCGTGAATGAATGTTCAGAGTAAAGTGACGGGAGAAAAGATGAGAAGGAGAAAGTGATGTCAGACAAGAAGTTGCCCATAGCCCAGGAAAACGAGCAAGAAGAGAAAGTCGGCCGCTGGTCGCTTGACGCCCTGTATAAGAGTCTGGACAGCGAAGCCTACACAAAAGACCGCAGCCGTGCCCTGGAGCTGGTTGCCCTCTATGTCGAGACCAGTGAGACAAAAGAGGGAAAAGAGCAGGTAAAGGCTTTTCTGGACATCGAGGAAGAACTTAGCTCTGTGCTCTTCAAGTTGTTCTCCTATCTCGCTCTGCGCTCTTCTGTCTGTACGACAGACAGTGAGGTGCTCTCAGAAATGGCCAGGCTCAACAGACAACTCACAGACTACAGGAAAGCTGCCGTTATCTTCGGTGAGACGGTGAAGGCTCTTCATGAAGATCCCCATAAACTGGCTGGAGAACTCGGCTTTGAGTCCTATGGCTATGTGCTTGAACGTGTCTCCGAAGAGGCTGCCCATCGCCTCACACCGGAGCTCGAGGAACTGACGGCCAAACTCAATCTTTCCGGCAGCGATATGTGGGAAAATCTCTATGAGACCCTGACGTCGACGCTCAAAGCGGAATACCGCGGCAAAGAACTGACTCTTTCGGAAGTGCGCAATCTGGCCTCCAATGCTGACCCCGCAGTGCGGAAAGCCGCCTATGAAGCGGAACTTGCCTGCTATCCCAAGATCCGGGACTCGATCGCCTATTGTCTTAATGCGCTGAAGACGCAAGTCAAGATGCTTGCGAAAGAGCGTGAATTTGCCTCCCCACTCGATGAGGCCTGCGCCAAATCCCACATGCAGCGAAAGACCCTGGATGCGCTCATCGGAGCGATGGAAGATCATTTTGAGATCTTCCGCCGTTACCTGCGCGCCAAGGCCACGCTCCTCGGTGACCGGAACGGTCTCGCCTGGTACAACATCGAAGCGCCTGTGGGCAAAATTGACGCGAGCTTTGATCGCGACAGTGCCAAAGCGTATCTGCTTAAAACCTTCGAACCCTTCAACCCCAGGATTGCCGGGGTCATGCGGCGCGCTTTCGAGGAAGAGTGGATTGATTTCTATCCCCGCGAAGGCAAAGTTGGAGGGGCCTTCTGCTACAACTTGCCCTTTGTCGGCCAAAGTCGCGTGCTCACCAACTTTGATGGTTCCTTTGGCGCTGTGGACACCCTCGCTCATGAGCTGGGCCATGCTTTCCACGGCGAGATGATCAAAGCTCACAAGCCGCTTAACTGGGACTACAGCATGCCGGTGGCGGAAACGGCCTCGACCTTTAACGAAACGCATTTGACGATGCATGCCCTGGCTGACGCCGGGAGCCGGGAGGAAAAACTCGCCCTGCTCGAATCCCTGCTCATGAACAGCACACAGACCATCCTTGATATCTATTCGCGCTTTACCTTTGAGAGCGAAGTCTTTGAGCGCTGCGACAAAGAATTCCTCGATGCCGATGCACTCTGTGACATCATGATTCGCGCGCAGAAAAAAGCCTTCGGTGACGCTCTTGACGAAACGACCCTGCACCCATACATGTGGCTCTGCAAAGGTCACTACTACTCGGCGAGCCTGAGCTACTACAACTGGCCCTATGCCTTTGGGTCACTTCTTTCCATGGGACTCTACAAGCGGGTTCAGGCAGATCCCGCCTATATGGAAAGTTACGAAAAATTCCTCCGCAACACCACGGTCATGTCGGTTGAAGACTGCGGCAAATCGGTCGGCATCGATCTCGGCAGCCGCAGCTTCTGGGAAGAAGGACTGGCTGCCTTCGCAAAACTGGTTGATGAGTACGAGGAACTGGCACAGGCCTAGACGCTCAGCACGTATACTGCGGCCATGGGTGTTTTTACTTACGAGAATTTCTTTTCGGCAGAGGTCTACGAAAAGATGACGGAGACCTTTCTTGAGGAACTTGCCCCATACGGCAAGCTCCTCAGGCTTCCCCGTGCCCGTGTGCTTGATGATCTCAGGGTCGGCGATGTGGCGGTCGTCCTGTCCGGCAGTGTGAACTTAAAACTGCTCTCGCTTTATGGTGAAGAATTATCCCTTTTTCGCATGGAAAAAGGGACAGTTCTGGGTGAAAACGAGTTTTTTCTTAAACAGGCCTCAACTTTTGTAGCGGTAACGGCCTCGAGCGTTGAGCTTTCTTTGGTTTCGTCTGCCATTGTAAAGCACAGGATTGAAGAAAATGCTCAGCTGCGCCAGGCCTTTATTCATAGCATCATCCGGAAAATGAATCTGATTACCTTTGCCCTCGCAGATATTTGTTTTAATGATGCGAAGGGGCGGATCGCCAGTCTCATTCTGCGTCAGGATTATCTTCGAAGAAAGCAGCTGCTGATAGAAGAAAGTCTGGGCCGATACACTCAGGAAGAGTACGCCAGCCGCCTCAATCTCCATCGTGTCACGGTGAGCCGAACCATGGCGGAATTAGAGGCTGACGGTCTCATTGAAGTGCAGCGTGGAAAAATTAAGGTACTGGATCGTGACGGACTACAGGCTTTGATTCATCCCATAGGTGTGGAAAATGCAGGCCCGCTGATTTCCTCAAAGGACGACTAAGAGGGAAATGACATCCATGGCTTTCGTATGGCCTGATGGACGTAAAAACGGATTTTCTGTATTTTTTACACAGCTATGTCAGGAAACTCACAGCTTTTTTCGTCTTTCCGTCATGAAATGTAGTCTGCGCTACACCTTATTTTCAATGAAATGATTATGTTTTCATTACGAACAAAACTGCCTGTTTCATCTTAAGAATAAGGCAGGTTTCAGCAACTCCCTGTGGGTTGCTGAGCGAGATCACAGCGGTTTCGAGTGCCGCAACGCAGAATAACGCATGATTCTGTGGCGCTCGAAAAGGATAGCCCTTATCTGGCGAAGCTTTCGTCTGAGGGGACTGCCCAAAAACCAATAAGGAGAAAAAGGATGAAAAAAAGTGCTCTTCTACTCGCGCTTCTGCTCATCGTCGGACTTTGCTTTGCCCCGGCTCAGACCGTCAAAGCCAATATGGATGATCAGATTCTGCGCATTGCCACCGGCTATGACGCCAAAAGCCTCGATCCTGTCGCCACGAACGATGTTGCTTCCACCAACGTGATGCGTCAGATTTATGAACCCCTGGTTGACATCGACAATGAAGGTAAAGTGATCGAAGGCGCCGGCCTGGCTGAAAAGGCTGAACGTATTGACGACGTGACCTATCATTTTGAGCTCAAAAAAGGCGTGAAATTCCACAACGGCGAAGAACTCAAAGCCGAAGACGTGGAGTTCTCCATGAAACGCGCTCAGGCTTCGGCCAATGTTTCGCACATCTTTGGCGACATTGATACCGACAGCTTCAAGATCATCGACGACTATACCATCGAATTCAAACTCAAAGCCCCCAACTCCCCCTTTATGGCGAGTCTGGCGCACTCCGGCGGCTATATTGTCAACAAGAAGTTTGTGGAAGAAGCCGGTGACGACTTCGGCACGACCCAGGTCTGCGGCACCGGCCCCTTCAAATTTGTGAGCTGGTCTCAGAATGACCGCGTGGTCCTCGAACGCTTCGAAGACTATCATGGCGAAAAAGCCGCTCTCAAGGGCATGGAATTCCTGCCGATGCCTGAACCTTCAAGCCGTCTGCTGGCTCTGGAAGCCGGCGATGTCGACGTCGCTCAGGAAATTGCTCCGCTCGACGTGCAGAAGGTTGAAGAGAATCCTGACCTCGTGATGGCTCGCGGACTCGAGAACACCACTCAGTACCTCGGCATGAACAACGAGAACGAATACTTTAAAGATAAGCGCGTCCGCCAGGCCTTCGCCTATGTCATCGACATGCCGAAGATCGTTGAAGCGGTCTGCAGCGGTGTGGGTCAGGTTGCAACCGGCCCCATGGGTCCTTCCATTAAGTACACGCTCTCCAAAGATCTGAAACCTCACGAAATCAACGTTGAAAAAGCGAAAGAACTGATGAAGGAAGCGGGTTATGAAGATGGATTCTCCATCACCCTTTCCACCAACGAGAAAAAAGAGCGTGTCGATATGGCTCAGATCATCAAAGAAGATCTCAAGGCCATCAATGTCGACGTGAACATCGAAATCCTCGAGTGGTCCACCTATCTTGATAAGCTCAGCAACGGCGAATCCGAGCTCTTTGAAATCGGCTGGGCTCCGGCCGTTCCGGATCCGGACATGGCTCTCTGGTCGCCCCTGAACAGCAGCAACATCGGCAACGGCGCAAACTTCGCCCGCTACAATAACCCCGAAGTGGATAAGCTTCTCGAAAAGGGTCGTGAACTTGAAGACGGCGACGAGCGTGCGGACGTGTACAAACAGATTCAGGAAATCATTCTTGATGACTGCCCCTGGATTTATCAGTACAATAACGAAGCCACCATCGGCCTGAGCAAAAACGTGCAGAACTTCGTGATGACGCCGTTCTCCTACTACCCCTATTACAAGGCCAGCTTCGGCGAAGCCAAATAATCAGCTTTTCCGCCTTAAGGGAGCCCTCCCGGGCTCCCTTATTTTTTTGAAATGGGGGGAGTGTTATGCTGCGCTATATCATCAAGAGGATTCTGCTGCTCATTCCCGTATTGATCGGGGTGACGCTGATCACTTTCACCCTGCTTTACATTACACCTGGCGACCCTGCGAGGGCCCTGCTGGGACCATCGGCAAATACCGAACAAGTAGAGCAGCTGCGTGAAGAAATGGGACTGAACGATCCCTATATCGTTCGCTACGGCAACTTTTTGAGTAATCTTGTCCTGCATCAGGATATGGGCCGCTCCTATCGCGCCAAACAACCGGTGTTCAGCGTGATTATGTCGGCTTTCCCGGCGACCTTAAAACTGGCTGCCCTTGCTGTAGCCATTGCCGTGGTGATCGGCATCCCGCTGGGGATTATCTCGGCGGTAAAACAATATTCGGTTTTTGATAATGTGGCCCTCATTTTGGGTCTGATCGGTATTTCCATGCCGGTTTTCTGGCTGGGCATGCTGCTCATTCTGCAATTTGCGGCGCGCCTGCACTGGTTTCCTTCCGCAGGTTTTTCGACCTTCAAACACATGGTCCTGCCTGCTGTTGCCCTGAGCGCTCAGTCGATCGCCGTCATCATGCGCATGACCCGCTCCAGCATGCTGGAGGTCATTCGCCAGGATTACATTCGTACAGCCCGTGCAAAGGGACAGACAGAGGCGAAAGTGATCATTCATCATGCCCTGCGCAATGCCCTCATGCCGATCATCACCACGGTCGGCCTGCAGTTTGGCGCGCTTTTGGGCGGCGCTGTCCTTACCGAAGCCGTTTTCTCCATTCCGGGGGTTGGCCGTCTCATGGTTGATTCGATCAAGATGAAGGATTTCCCTGTGGTTCAGGGCGGCGTGCTTTTTATCGCAGTGGCCTTTAGCCTTGTCAACCTGGTCGTCGACCTGCTCTATGCCTCTGTGAACCCCAAAATCCGCTCACAGTATCGTTAGGAGGCCCACATGAAAGATAAAAAGAAAGAACGTCGTTTCATGCGCCTCAAGGAATTCTGGCGCAGATTAAAGAAAAGCAAAATGGCCATGTTCGGCCTTGTGATTTTGAGCCTGCTCGTGGCGATAGCGATCTTTGCCAGTGTGATCGCCCCCTATTCCTACTCCGAGCAGCATCTTGAGAACAAAAATATGAAACCCAACTCGGAACATATTTTTGGCTGTGACGACCTGGGGCGGGATATCTTTACCCGTGTCATCTATGGCTCACGTATTTCCCTCTCGGTCGGCTTTATCGCGGTGGGTATTGCCGTTGTCTTCGGAGGTCTCCTCGGAGCTGTCGCCGGCTACTTCGGTGGCGTAACGGACAATATCATCATGCGCAGCATGGATATCCTGCTGGCCGTACCGCAGATTCTTCTGGCTATTTCCATCTCGGCAGCGCTGGGCACGGGCCTGGTCAATCTGATGATTGCCGTGGGAATTTCGTCCATTCCTCAATATGCCCGTATCATGCGCGCCTCCGTACTGACGGTAAAGGATCAGGAGTACATTGAAGCGACGCATGCCGCAGGCGCGACGCATCTGCACACAATTATCCGTCACATCATTCCCAACTGTTTTGCGCCGATCATCGTCCAGGCGACTCTGGGCGTGGCCTTCGCTATTCTCACGGCGGCCGGTCTGAGCTTTATCGGTCTGGGCCTTGATCCGGAAGTGCCGGAATGGGGAGCCATGCTGGCCGGCGGCAGACAGTATATTCGTGATTTCCCGCACATTACCTTTTTCCCCGGTCTCGCGATTATGATTACGATTTTTGCCCTGAACGTGCTGGGCGATGGTTTCCGCGATGCCCTGGATCCCAAGCTCAGAGATTAGGAGGCGGCTATGTTGCAAAAGAAACAACCCAAACCTTTTCAGCCCGAGCTTAATACGGAACGCTGGGAAGCGAAGGATGGCGAGCCTTTGCTCGAAATCCGGGATCTGAACATTATCTACAAAACGGATGCCCGTACAGTAAGGGCGGTCAACAAACTCAACCTTAAGCTCGGAGCCGGCGAATCTCTCGGCTTTGTCGGTGAGACGGGCGCGGGGAAGACCACCACGGCGCTGGGCATTCTGCGCCTGGTTCCGGATCCCCCGGGAATCATCGAAAGCGGACAGATTCTTTTTGAGGGCCGTGATCTTCTTGGTCTGGAAAAAGATGAAATGCGCCAAATTCGAGGCAGCCGCATCAGCATGATCTTTCAGGACCCGATGACCAGTCTGAACCCCTCCATGACGGTGGGCGCACAGATTGAAGAGGTTCTTGGCCTTCACGAAAAGCTCAGTGGAGTGGATCTTTGTGAGCGAGCCAGGCACATGCTGGAAGTGGTGGGTATAAGGCCGGAGCGCTTTAATGACTATCCTCACCAGTTTTCCGGCGGCATGAAGCAGCGTGTCTGCATCGCCATGGCCCTTGCCTGCAACCCCCAGATGATTATCGCCGATGAACCGACGACGGCCCTCGACGTGACGATTCAGGCCCAGGTTCTGGAGCTGATGAATAAGCTCAAAGACGAGTTTAATACCTCCATGTTGCTGATCACGCACGATCTTGGCGTGGTTGCCGAAATCTGCGACCGCGTGGCCATCATGTATGCCGGTTCCGTGGTTGAAGACGGTGACACAGATGAGATTTATGACCATCCGCTGCACCCCTACACGCGTGGCCTGTTTGCGTCGATTCCCTCGCTCGATGAGGATGTCGAATCTCTGCATGTGATTCCCGGCGCACCACCGGATCCTGCAGATCTGCCCAGCGGCTGCTGCTTCCATCCCCGCTGCCCCTATGCGACAGAGCGCTGTCGTAAGGAAATTCCGGAGATGCGGGCCATTAGCGGCGTGGATCACCAGCTGGCCTGCCATTACGTGAACGAAAAAGGCGAGTTTAGTGGGAAGGAGGCAAAAGCAGATGCCTGATAAACTTCTTGAAGTGAAACATTTAAAGAAATACTTCAAAACCAAGAAAGGCCCCCTGCGCGCGGTTGACGACGTCAGCTTTTCCATCGGAAAGGGCGAAACTTTAGGCCTCGTGGGTGAATCCGGCTGTGGCAAATCAACTTGCGGCCGTGCCATTATCCGACTGAACGATCCGAATTCCGGCGAAGTCCTTTTTGAAGGAAAGAACATTCTTGACTTTCACCGTCGGGCGGATCTTCGGAGGATGAAGCAGGAGATGCAGATTGTCTTTCAGGATCCCTATTCTTCACTGAATCCCCGCCTCAACACCCAGGACCTTATCGCAGATCCTCTGGTGATTAACAAGATTGGCAGCAACAAAGAAGAAATACGGCAAAAGGTTCTTGAGGCCATGGATATGGTCGGTCTGGAAAAACGCCTGCTCGATGCCTACCCGCATGAATTGGACGGCGGACGGCGGCAGCGTATCGGCATTGCCCGCGCGCTGGTTTTGAACCCAAAGTTTATCGTGATGGATGAGCCGGTTTCGGCCCTAGATGTGAGTATACAGGCTCAGATTCTCAATCTGCTCAGCGAATTACAGGATGACCTTGGCCTGACCTACCTCTTTATCGCCCATAACCTCAGTGTGGTCAAACATATCAGCGACCGCATCGCGGTGATGTATCTCGGAAAGATTGTTGAGGTTGCGAATTATCGAGACATCTTTATCGAGCCGCTGCATCCTTATTCCCAGGCGCTGTTATCTGCCATCCCTATTCCCAAGCGTCACATTAAACGCGAAAGAATTATTCTTGAGGGCGATGTGCCGAGTCCGGTGAACCCGCCGGACGGCTGCCGTTTTTGCGGACGCTGTCGTATGGCCATGCCCATTTGTTCGGAGACATCACCCGAACTCAAAGATATGGGGAATGGCCATAAGGTCGCCTGTCATCTCTATGATGATAAGCCTGCCGAAACCACAAAGCCTGCCGAAAACACTAAGTCTGCCGACGGAAAATAGTTGTTTGTCGTAAAAATGCCGCATGCCGCACCAAGGTTGCATTCGGATAAGCTTGAAGATTAAAACGTTAGAAAGCAAAGAAAGCAGAAATGATGAAAAAGAAATTTGAAAGCGCTCCCATTGTGGAGCTGGCTAAGGATTTACTGGCCATTGACAGCCCCGGCGGTTATACCGGTGAAGTTAATGCCTATCTTGAAAAGACACTGAAAGAAATGGGATTTACACCCAGATACACCAATAAACAGGCGCTCTACGTGGATTTCCCGGAAGGTGAAGCGCCTCGTCGCATGGTCACCGCTCATATTGATACCCTGGGCGCCATGGTCACGGAAATCTGTGACAACGGCCGTCTGCGCTTCAGCAACATCGGCGGCTGGGATTATCACTGCCTCGAAACAGAGTCTGTACGCGTCCACTGTGCCTCGGGCAAAGTCCTGACGGGCACGATCCTCTCTGATAAAGCCTCTGTGCATATCTATCACGATATCGTGCGTGCGGAAGTAAGAGACTACGACACCATGGCCGTGCGTCTGGATATCCTCTCGAATTCTGCCGAAGAAACCCGTGCGGCTGGCGTGGAGCTGGGCGACTTTATCTGCTTTGAGACCCATACTGAGTTTACGGATACAGGCTTCCTGAAGAGCCGTTTCCTCGACAACAAGGTTGATGCGGCCATCCTCCTGGAAGTCCTCAGCCGCATGGTAAAGGCTGGTGAAAAACCTGCCGAGCCGACACGCCTGCTTTTCTCGAACTATGAGGAAATGGGCCATGGTGTCGCTTCTCCGCCAGACAGCATTCGTGAAATTCTTGCCCTCGACATTGGCACTGTGGGCGAAAAGCGTAACTCTCGTGAAACCCAAGTGACGATCGTCTGCAAAGACTCGCGTACACCGTATCCCTTCGACTTCCGTCAGCGCCTGGCCAAGCTGGCCCAGGATCATGGCGTAGAACACTGTGTCGATGTGCACATTCGCTATGGCTCGGACGGCAGTCTCGCGGCCGTCGCCGGTATCGACATGGATTTCGCCTGTATCGGCCCTGGCGTGGATTCTACCCACAGTCTGGAGCGCACGCATGAGCGGGGCATCCTGGCGACGGCAGAGCTGCTGGATCTCTATATGAGAAATTAGCGATCCTATTGATAAGATGTAAATACATCAGCCTCACGGGCGTGTTTTCACCTCATTTTTTCACAACCGTGAGCTTAAAAGGCCTGATTTTCAGGCCTTTTATTTATTATTTCAGAATCATAACAGGCTTGTTTCCTGGCAAAGACCCTTGGACTTTTTCTGGAATTCTTCGATCTGTATCAAAGTTTTAACCCTTTATCAAAGTTTCTATAACTATCCTTTGTTAGCATCAAAATAAGCACAATGAATGTTTTTCAGCGGCCTTCTGGGGCCGCCCAAGACGTCAGTTCAGAAAGTCTGACGTCTAATAAATGCGAAGCGGAATATGTGAATTAAAGGGGAGACTTATGAGTGAGTTAAAGAGAACGACTCATAAGTCGGTCAAGGAGGACCTATATGAGGCAGTCAAAGCAAGAAGAAAGACTTGAAAAAGTTGCAGTTGAGCCTGATGCTGAGAAGCAAGCCGAACTAAGACCTGCGGTAAAGGCGGATTCTAATTCGGTGCCGCCGGAGGATCTGCACGCTGTGCCGCCCTTTATGAATACTTCTCCTGAGAAGGAAAATCAGCTGAATCAGGCTTCTGCAGCGCTTGAGCTTCTAACGAAGGAGAGAATGCCGCTGGTCGAGCTTTCGAAGATAGAGAGCAAGTCAGTGTTCGGGGAGGAGACGAACGGGAAAAAGTCAGAGAGAGAACATGTTGCTGCTCCCACTCGCTTTGTGCTTGCCAGAGAAGAAGCCCACTGTTATCTTCAGCTGCAATTTCCCCTTTTGCGCTTTACGGATCATGTACCGGAGGGCATGAAGCAGCTGCCGTTTGATGAGGGGCAGATTCCGCCGCTGCCCTGGCTGAAGGCGGCGCGCGGGGCGCTCGAACGTTATGAGGAAGAGATTCGCCGCTATTTTCATCCTGATGCCAGTGTTCCGGAACTGCTCTTTCCGCTTATCCCTTTGAAAGGGTATGAGCTTGCCGATTGGCTGAGCGCATTGGGTCAGCTGGACGTGGGGGCCTTGCGACAGACCCTTCTGCAGGGTGTTTTGCCGCTGCAGGAGCAGCTTTCCGGAAAGCCGCATGAGCTTTCGGCCATTGCGGCAGAGGACGCGCGGCGCTTTCTGCAACAGACCCGCCTGCCTGCCGATGCCTGCTGGATGATTTATGCCCTTCTGGATGATCTCGATAAAATTGCTCCTGAGCTTCAACGCCTTTTTGCTGAGCTGCGTTTCCTGAGTGATGCCATGATTAACCCCATGGAAACCGATGCCATCGTCGCAGTCGACAAACTGCTGAAAAGGCTCAATACCCAAGACTTAAGACAGAAAAATGATAAGGCAGGTGATGAGGCTGACTTCGACAAGCTTGGAGAGATGAGCGCAACCTGCGCGGAAGCTTCCTCGCCAACGACAACCGCGACACCTTCGCCAGCTTCTCAAATAGCTTCCTCAGCGGCAGCCGAAGCGCCTGAACTTCCCCTGAAAGCTAAAACGCCAGACCCCTGGCTCCGGAGGCTGTTTTCTGAGCAGGAACTCCACCTGCTCCTGCGGCAAGACAACATCATGGTATACCCCTCACTGATTCCCTGGGAGGCGCGCATCTTGCCGGGAGGGCGCTCCCTCGTCCTGGGCTATGCTCTCGCCGATCTTCTGACCGCCGAAGAAGAGAAGGAAAAAAGTGAAGAAATGGAACAGCAGAATTTCTGCAAACTTCTCTCCGATCCGACCCGCTTTAAGCTCTGCAAACTTCTTGCAGAAGAAAGCGCGCGTCCTGTCGATCTTGCCCGCAGACTTGAGATCAGTCAGGCGACGGTGTCGCACCATCTCTCAGCCCTCCGTGACCTGGGTCTTCTCCAGGAAAAAAGAGGCAAAAAAGAGCTGAGCAAAGAGCGAGCCGCAGAAATCCTTCATTCGCTGCTTCAGCAATTTGCCTGAATTCAGGGAGCTTGCCTGTCAACCGAGCTAATTTTCATACTAAAAAAAAGGGTACCTTACACTGATTCCCTGGAAAGCGTGAATACATAAAAATATTTTGAATGCCATTTATTAGGACGACTAATTGGCTAATGCAACATTTTTTAGGACGACTTATTGCAAAAAACAACACTTTTTAGGACAACTAATTGGTAACAGACCCACTTTTCCTTGACATTTCCTCGAATTGAGCAAAAATAAGAATATTGAATGAAGCCTGTCATCTGAGATATCGTTCGTGTTTGACTAAAATTTGCGGAGGGACATGCAGATGCAAAGACAGCTCATGGCAGAACTGAAATGCTGGAAAGCGAAAAAAAAGCATTTGCCTCTGATTTTACGCGGAGCCAGGCAGGTGGGAAAAACCTGGCTGATGAAGGAATTTGGAAGATCCTGTTATACGCACAGCCTCTATATTAACTTCGATCATAATCCGAGAATGAAACAGCTCTTTTCCTCTGACTTTGATGTGTCGAGACTTTGTGAGGGCTTATCCCTGGAGAGCGGTGAGAAAATCATTGCGGGAGAAACCTTGATTATTCTGGATGAAATTCAGGAGGTTCCAAGGGCTTTACAAGCCTTAAAATATTTTGCAGAGGAAGCGCCGGAGCTGGAGATCATTTCGGCTGGCTCACTGCTGGGCATGGCCTTGCATTCAGGTTTATCCTTTCCAGTTGGTAAAGTCCAGACGCTGGATCTTTACCCTCTTTCTTTCACAGAGTTTCTGGAGGCAAAAGGTGAGGACAAACTTTTGGAAGTCCTCAGAAACAGAGATTTTGAAATGGCCGCGATCTTTAAGGATCGCTATATTCAATCTCTGAAACAGTATTTTATCGTGGGAGGCATGCCTGCCGCGGTGAACGCTTTTCTCCGCGATCAGGATTATCATGAACTGCGCAGGCTGCAGAAGGAATTGATCTTCAACTATGAGGCTGATTTTTCCAAGCATGTTCCTGTGGATCAGATTGCGCGTCTGAATATGGTGTGGAACAGTATTCCTTCGCAGCTCGCGAAAGAAAATAAAAAATTCATCTACAGTGTGATCAAAAAAGGAGGAAGAGCACGCGAGTTTGAAACGGCCATTCAATGGCTGATCGACTGTGGGCTTTGCCTCCGTGTGGATCGCGTCAATAAAGGTGGACTTCCTTTAAAGGCCTACCAGGATCTTTCGGCCTTTAAGCTCTACCTGCATGATATCGGTCTGCTCTGTGCCATGGTTGACCTGGACCCTCGCACGATTCTCCTTGGTGATGAGCTTTTCAGCGAATTTAAGGGAGCTCTGGCTGAACAGTTTGTTTGTCAGCAGCTGCTGGCAGACTGTCAGCTCACACCTTACTACTGGACGAATCAACAATCCAGTGGTGAAGTCGATTTTGTGCTGCAGATTGGCCAGCACATTGTGCCATTGGAAGTGAAGTCCGGTGAAAATCTTGAGGCGAAAAGTCTCAAAGCTTTTGCGACAAAATATGCTCCTTGCATCCCTGTCAGAACTTCTCTGGCCAATTACCGCAAGGATGGTCAGCTGGTCAATCTTCCTCTTTATGCCATTTCTCAGATCGATAAAATTGTTGAGCAGCTCTCAAATGAATAATATCATCGGCCAACACTCGATTGAGAAAATCATTGGGGGACTTTAGTCCCAGCTGCTCTGACCGTCGCCGCTGAGATCAATCGGTGGGCCGGAAACTTCTGCGGGAAGGTTAAAAACAGCGGAAAATAAGCCCTTAACGCGGGCGAGCATTTCGCGGATTTCCCTCACCCATTGGCCTGCATAAGCTTGTCGATCTGCCGGAACCCCGCGAAACTCCAACCCCAGGGCATCTGCCATGTAGAGGCCTCGGTAGAGATGATAACGTTGGGAGACAAGGGTGACATTGCGGACCCCGAAGATATCGTGGGCCCGTTTAAGGCTGTCCCAGGTGCTGAAACCGGCATGATCTAAAAAGATGTCCTCGGCAGCAATGCCCTGCTCCAGAGCCAGTTTTTTCATTGCGTTAACTTCATCGTAGTTTTTCTGCCCGTGATCACCGGAAAGCAGAAGTTTCTTAGCCGCTCCCTTGTGCATAAGTTCTACGCCGCGCAGAACTCGATCACGCAGCATAGGGGTGGGGCTGCCATCAGCATAAACCCCGCAGCCAAAAACCAGGACGGCGTCCGCTTTCTGCCTTGCGGCAGCGTCGCTGTCGACGATATCGAGGCGGTATTTTTGTTTGATGAAAAGTGAGAAGGAGCTTACGAAGACCGCCAGCGTGAGGATCAGCAGCAGGCCGCACCAAAGTACGCGCTTCCAGGGGAAGCTGACAACTCTGGTCGGGGAGGGCGGGCGATGCTTGTTGCCCTGCCGGACGCCACTGTCCTTGCTCCAGGCTTCGCGACGCTCACGATTGCGCGGGACGGCAGCAGCTGCATGGGCAGGCAGAGCAGCGGACTGGGCAGGAAGCACGTTGTCGCGTGAAGCTCTTTCAGCTGGGAACGGCGGCCTTTGTTGCCTTATTGATTTCTGGCCAGGTTTCGTGGCCTGGGCAGAAGGATTTTGCCGGAAGCGCCCGGCTTCGGCCTGTGAAAGTGGCTGCGATTCAGGCGCAGCCGTTGCACGTGCCTGTGGTACTGTCTGACGCCTTGTTTGGGGAGGACCAGGAATGGGCGGACGATTCCCGGCATGAGACCCCGCCAAAGAAGGACGCCGCCTGGGGGGCGGCGCCTCTGCGGGCTTTTGCGGGAACTTCATCTCATGATTCATTTTTGGCCTCATCTCAGCCTTCATCTTCGCGCAGCGTCAGGAGGCCTGACAAAAGGAGTATGCCTCGAAACGACATTTTGAAAATGTCGTTTTCATTTCAGCTGCGATGGTGGCAATTACTTTTCATCCTGCAGGGGCGTCTTTGTCTGAGCTCATTGCTACCGATCCTACAGCGGGCGACTGAGCTAAAATTCTCTGCCGCCGCTGATTTTGACATCGTGCTCGTGAGCGATGATGGCCTGGAGAGAAGCCGTCAGGCCGCGGGCGATATCGTTCAGGGAAAGGCAGGGCGTGTTGGCCTTATCGACCACCTGAGCGGGGATGAAGGGCACGTGAATGAAGCCGCCGCGGCACTGAGGGAATTCTTTGGCAATCGTATAAAGCACGCCATACATGAGGTGATTGCAGACGAAGGTTCCGGCGGTATTGGAAACGGCTGCGGGAAGATTCTCGGCCTTGATGCTTTCGACCATGGCTTTGATCGGCAGGGAGGCGAAATAGGCGTCAGCGCCATCGGCAAAGATAGGCTCGTCGACAGGCTGCTGTCCTTCGTTGTCAGGAATACGGGCATCATCAAGATTGATCGCCACACGTTCCGGAGTCAGCTGAAAGCGACCACCGGCCTGGCCCACGCAGAGCACGGCATCCGGTTTATGCTTTCTCATGGCTTCCTGCACTGTTTTAATAGACTTATGGAAAACGGTCGGCACTTCAAGCTTAATCAGCTCAGCCGTAAGGTCTTCCGCTTTAACAAGTTTGACGGCTTCCAGGGCCGGATTGATTTTTTCACCCCCGAAGGGATCAAAGGCTGTGAGCAAAATTTTCATGATGACATTCCCCCATAAGATGTTTTTGAAATCGGTAGATCTTCTTGTTTTCCTGTCTTCAAGTCCATCGGCCTGACTTTTGTCAGGCCGATGGGATTCAAACTTCGGAATTAAAAAGCCAGGAAATACAGCAGGCCGATGTGGATCAGCAGCATAATCAGGGCAAAGGGTACCTGAGCCTTGATGATGGCATACTGACTCTTCGTTTCCAACAGAGCGGCCGGCATGATGTTAAAGTTGGCTGCCATCGGTGTGAGCAGCGTTCCGCAGTAACCGGCGGTCAGGCCAAGAGCGCCGACCACGGCAGGATTCGCTCCCTGCATGATGAGGAAGGGGATGCCGATACCGACGGTAATGACGGAGAATGCGGCGAAACCGTTACCCATAATGATGGTAAAGAGAGCCATGCCCAGGCAGTAAACGACGCAGGCGATAAATTTGTTGCCTTCGGGGACGACGGAAGAAACGCCATGAGAAATGACTTCACCAACACCGGCCACCGTAAAGACGGCGCCCAGGGCGCTGAGAAGCTGAGGCAGGAAGCCGGTCGTGCCGACATTGTCCATAAGGCGGACGCCTTCCTGTGCGGACATACGCAGTCCGGCTTTCGTCAGCAGCAGGGCTGCGATAAGGCCGATGATGCCGGAGAAACCGAGAACCACGGCGCCGGACATTTGGGGCAGGAAACTGGCCAGGAGGACAGCAGAAACCGCCAGGGTCAGCGGAGGCAGGAAAACCTTGTAACCGATGTGATCGGCATGTTTTCTTGATTCCTGGGGATCGGGATCCTGGCACTCACCGTGCTCAACGCCTTTGATACCGGTGAGAATCGCCACGATCACGACGCAAATGCCGGTGACGATACCGGGAAGGTGAGGGCCAATGGCGAAGGTAAACGCTAAGATGAGCCAGAAGGCCAGGGTGGTGTACTTTTTTGTAGAGTTCTTGACGGTGCGGAAGGCATTCAGACCCACAAGAACAAAAATCAGGGCAATGAGAATATAAAAGAACTCGCCCGAAATGGTATTAAATAATTTCCAATCCATCTTCCTTTACCTCCTATTTAACCTTCTGACCATTCAGGAGCTTGCTCTGAAGGCTCTTATCGAAGTAGGAATAATAGAGTGCAGCCACCACGACAGAAATCACAGCGACAGGAATGGACCACTTGGCGACAGCGAGGTTGGTTGCATCGGGATAACCTTGCTCGATCAGGGTCGTCGAGATCAGGAGGGTGCCGGAAGAAGCCATAAAGACGTTCTGCCCGAAGAAGTTCCCCGTATTTTCTGCGGAGGCCACCAGACCTTTAATCGCATCCTGATGTTTTTCGTCTAATTTGCCATATCTGCTTTCCGCAGCCGCCTGGGCCATCGGGTTAATCAGGGGGCGGACAAACTGCGGGTGACCGCCGATTCTGAGCGAAAGAGCGGAAGAAAGTATGCGGATGGCCTGATAGAGCAGGGCAATGCGTCCAACGGTTGCCGCTTTTATCCTGGAAATGAGATCGATAGCCTTTTCCTTCAGGCCATAGCGCTCACAAAGTCCGATGACCGGCAGGGTCAGGACAAACATGGTCGCCAGACGGTTGGACAGAAATTTTTCTCCCAGGATCGTCAGAATCTGATCCAGAGGCATACCGGCGACAAGTCCTGTGACAATGCCGGCAATGACGACAGTGGCGATGGTATCCAGTTTAACGGCAAAACCGATAACTACGATAAGCACGCCGATGAGTTTCAAAATTTCCATAAATACCTCCTCAAAGTGCTACGGAAATATGTGGCACATGTCCACACTAAAAGAAAGAATAGAAGAGACGGATAAAAAAATCAATGAATTTTCATGCTTTCATGGAATCAAATGGATTACTTTTTGAAGATGGGGGTTTTCTCCTCCTGGACGACGCCCAGGGAAGCGTCAGAGTTCGGAGAGTATGTTAACCGCCATTTCCTCCTCACCCTGGACGTTGCCGAATGCAGCAGGTCAGGACGCAATTCTGGAAGTCCGGATCCCAGGGAAACCGTGTGTGCTCATCAGCCTCTGCTCTACCATTTGAGCTGCCCTCTGGTGGTATAATCTAAGTTCAGTTTGCAGGAGAGTTCAGGTCTGCGCTAAAGCCGCGAACGGTCATAGCAATGGCGCTCGAAGCTTACATCATTGTGAAGGCTCAGATTCTGCGCTGATGCCGAGGGCGGACATATAAAACCGGGTCAGAACGAGCCCTGGAGGAACATGAAAATCTTATTGAGCGAAGAAGAATATCGCGGCCACCGCCACATGTCGACGGCTCAGGTCATCATTCTGGGCTTTCTGGGGGTCATCCTGCTGGGCACGCTCCTGCTCATGCTGCCTTTTGCCACCCAGGGCAAGCCAGGCGCCTCTTTTCTCGATGCCCTCTTTACTTCAACCTCTGCACTCTGTGTGACAGGCCTTATTGTGCACGATACAGCAACGTACTGGTCGACCTTTGGACAAAGTATTATTCTCCTGCTCATCCAGATTGGCGGCATGGGCGTCGTGACCGTTGCCCTGGCCCTCTTTCTGCTTTCCGGAAAACGTATCAACCTCAGGGAGCGGCAGACCATGCAGGCCTCAATTTCTGCCCCCAAGGTTGGCGGTATCCTCCGCTTCACACTGTTTATTCTGAAAAGCACGGCCATTATGGAAACCCTGGGCGCGCTGCATATGGCACCGGTTTTCATACATGATTTCGGTTTTGGCAAGGGCCTTTTCTACGCCTTTTTCCACTCGATTTCAGCCTTTTGTAATGCTGGCTTCGACCTCATGGGAGCTAAGGCCCCAGGCTCATCACTTTGCCTCTATGAGGGTAATGTGGTGATCAATGTCTGCATCATGGGCCTTATTGTGCTCGGAGGTATTGGCTTTCTGACCTGGGATGATCTCTGCGAGCATCGCCTGCATGCCCACCGCTGGCAGATGCAGACGAAGGTGATTCTGACCACAACCCTCATCCTTATCGTGGCCCCGGCTCTCCTCTTTTTCTTCCGCGATTTTGCGGGCGAACCGCTTAAACTTCGTCTCCTGAAATCTCTTTTTCAGTCGGTCACCACGCGCACGGCGGGATTTAACACGGTTGACCTCGGCAGCATGTCGCAAGTCAGCCAGCTCGTGATGATTCTGCTCATGCTGATCGGCGGTTCTCCCGGCTCGACAGCTGGCGGTATGAAAAACACCACCCTGGCGGTCGTGCTCTTTACCAGCATCTCCGTTTTTCGTCGACACGAATATACGCATTTTTATGGGAGACGCGTATCTTCAGAGACCTTACGCACGGCAGGCACCATCTTTTTTATGTACATCAGCCTTTCGCTGACGGGAGGGCTGCTGCTTGCGGCGATTGATGGGGTGGAGCTTATGCCGGCCCTCTTTGAAGCCGCTTCGGCGCTTGGCACGGTCGGCCTTTCGCTCGGTATCACGGCGAAGCTCAGCGTGATTTCAAAATTGATCCTGATCTTTCTCATGTATATCGGGCGTGTCGGAGGTCTGACCCTGATCTTTGCGACCTTGATGGAGAAGAGCAGTCCAGGTGCTAAATTCCCTGAAGAAAGACTGACGGTGGGCTAAACGGCGTAATGGAGCAGGATCTTGGCTCCTTGCAGAGAAAAAATTCTTTGTGGATATTCCATCTCAGGGCGAAGCGCCAGGACTTGCTCAGTCGAGAGTTACTTTGTTAAGAAGGAGCAGGAAAGAAAGGAAGCAGACATGAAATCGGTATTATTGATTGGGCTTGGCCGTTTTGGCCGCCATGTGGCCATGCAGCTGAACGAAATGAATCATCAGGTGATGGCGATCGATATTAAAGAGAACCGCGTCAACGCGGTTCTGCCCTATGTGACCAACGCCCTCATTGGCGATGCCACAAACAGAGCTTTTGTGGAGTCTCTCGGCGTGCGCAATTTCGACCTCTGTATTGTGGCGATTGGCGATCATTTTCAAAACTCACTTGAGAGCACCCTCCTGCTCAAGGAGCTTGGTGCGCAGAAGGTCGTCTCCCGGGCGGCACGCGATGTTCATGCCAAGTTTCTCCTGCGCAACGGGGCGGATTTTATTGTCTATCCCGAGCGTCAGATCGGTGAGTGGACCGCCCTGCGCTTTGCCTCGGACAATCTTCTCGACTTTTTCCAGATCGACCATGACAACGCCATTGTCGAGATTCCCATTCCGCGGGAATGGCTGGGGAAAAGCATAGGCCAGTTGGATGTTCGTAAAAAATACAATGTGACCATCGTTGCTCTGAAAAAAGAAAAGACCCTGCAATACAGGATTCTGCCCTCGACAGTCCTCGAAGATCCCTGGAAACTCCTTGTCCTCGGAGATAAGAATACGATACTGAAACAGTTCGGTAACTCCCACTGAGAGGAGGGAGTGACCACAAAAACAGTGAGTGTACACCGAAGTAAATGATTTCACACTGAAATCATTTCACATTGAAATCAGCGAATGTACCCTGTAAACATAGAGAGTATTAAAAATGATGACAACCATTGATCTTAAATCCCCGGAATGGGTTGATTTACAAAAACGCATGGTGGGGTGGAGGCGGGACATCCATAGAAACCCGGAGATAGGCAATCATCTGCCCAGGACCTCAGCCTATGTCCAGAAGGTCCTTAAAGAGCTGGGTATTTCCTTTCAGCTTTTCGTCGAAGGCAACTCTCTGGTTGGCCTGATTCCGGGACGAGAAGAAGGGCGGACGATCGCTCTGAGGGCCGACATGGATGGCCTGCCTGTGCGCGAAGATACTGGTCTGCCCTTTGCCTCGGAAAACGGCTGTATGCACGCCTGCGGGCATGATGGCCACACGGCCATGCTCCTGGGCGCAGCGGCCTGGCTCTCGGCCCATCGTGAGGCTTTCTCCGGTCAGGTCAAACTTTTCTTCCAATCCGGAGAGGAATACCCTGGCGGGGCGGAGCCGATGATTCGCGAGTGCTGCCTGGAAAACCCTCACGTGGACGCCGTTTTCGGAATGCACGCAGGACAGATGAGCCCGGAGGTTCCCAAGGGTAAAATAGCCTATATCAAAGGGCCGATCATGGCGGCCATGGATCGCCTCTATATCAAAGTTCTTGGCCGGGGTGGGCACGGGGCTTATCCCCATACCTGTATCGACCCCATTGTCCTGGCTTCGGAAATCGTCCTGGCTCTGCAGACCCTGATCAGCCGCGAACTCAATCCCACCGAAGCGGCTGTACTGTCCATCACGCGCATATCCGGCGGCTTTAACCAGAATATCATTCCTGACACCGTTGAACTGGAAGGAACCGTGCGCACGCTGCACTCGGAAACCCGCGTATGGCTGGCCGAGCGCATCAGAGCAATCGCTGAAGGCCTTGCGGCAGCACGCGGCGCGAGGGTAGAGATTGAGCATAGCTTTAATTACCCTGCCGTTATCAACGACGATGCGCTGACGGATCTCGTGGTGAACGCGGCCAGGAAAGTTCTTTCCGCTGAGGCCCTTTACCCCCTTAAATCACCCGTGATGAGCGGCGAAGATTTTGCCTTCTACCAGGAAAAAGTCCCCGGTTGCTTTGTTTTCATGAGCAACCCAGGCTTGATTCAGGGTAAATTCAACGGACACCACTCCCCCCGCTTCGATCTCGATGAATCCATGTTCAGCGCAGGCGCGGCCCTGCATTGCCAGACAGCGCTGGACTTTCTCAACCGCTGCTGATTACGAAAATAAAGAAGGCGGCAGTTCTGCCGCCTTCTTTGTATAATTTTCAATCCCGCAGCGCGGGCCACTGGCCATCGATAAGCTTATTTCAGAGAAGTAAGAACACGGTCGAGATCGGCTGCATTGCTCGTCACATCAACCACCGGAGCCGGGAAGCCATCGGTATCGACAGCATCGATTTGATAGGCGACGAGCGTTCCGGGGGTGAGGTCTTTCGCTTCAAGATTGGTGAAGAAACGGGCGATCAGATCTTCTTTCATGAACTTGAGCATACCGTCATCCGCCAGGAAGTCGGTGCTTTCACGGTCTTTGTAATTCCATTTTGTGACGATTCCAGCGTCGGTACGGTTATCCACGAGGTAGATCTTAACGTTTGCATCCAGGGCTTTCTGGTTCAGTTCGCCGACCATCTTGTTGATGGCGTCATCGGAGGGATTGGCAAAGAGAACATAGGTCTTCCCGGGCTGGTCCAGAAGCCAGACGAGCTGAGCATAGTTAATCGGATAAAGGGCGAGTTTTTCAGCATCGGCCAGAGAGGCAAATTTACTCTTCAGAGCGGTCACCTTGTCGTAGCTGGCGAGTTCAATCTTGTTGTCCTTGATGAATTGGAAGAGTTTCTCCAGGCGTCCTTCAAAGGCTTCCGTGATGTATTCGCGTTCGGGCTTGCCTTCAGCGTCTTTGATCACTTCACCGCTGGCATCTTTTTTGCTGACGTAGACCCCGTTGGCGTCGCGGTCAACCATTTCTTCAAATGCATAGACGATCGGATACTTGTCGCGTTTCACATCGGCAGAAGAGTTGTTTTCTTTGTTGTCCTTATTGTAGAGGAAGAGGAAAGGCTCCTGTAATCTGGCTACGGTTGTCTCTTTGCCTTCGGCGTTGGTATAGGTGATGGCAGCTTCGGTGCTCGAGGGATACTCAACCCAGTCGTCCAGGTTATCCAGATATTGGCTGATGATTTCGCCATACATGTAGTTATAGTTCACGCCGACATTCTCTTTGCCGTTGGTCATACGGATGAAGGTGTTGCCATCGGCCTTGTTGTCAAAGTGAAAATCGTACATGTAGATTTTCTTTATGCCATAGCTTTTGGCCAGCTTCTGGACGGCGGGAGCGAGCGCACGGGTGTTGTGGCACCAGGAGCCGCTGAATTGAATCAGATAATTACCTTCAGAATTCAGGATTTCAAGCAGGTGATCGTAATTAATGATCTCGTAAACGATCTCCTTGTCTTCGAAGGTTTCGATTTTTCCCTGATGGTCTTCATCCGCCAGCGAATGGGCATTGTAGTCGCCATACATGTATTCGTTTTCAAAATCGAAGTCGGGAGCGTTCGGCATTTTGGCTTCTTCTGCAGCCACGTTGAGATTGCCGGTAAAGAACATTCCTGCAAGGAGCAGGAGGCTGATCAAAACAGAAATTGTTTTTTTCATAAGAGTCTTCTTTCTTTTTCTTTATTCAAATTTGTTTTTGGCAAATTTGTTTCACATCCATGCTGGACCAGCTTGTACGCAAGGAGCGAGGCATGCCGCAGTTACTGCCAGCTGGTCAACTTTTCGATTGTTCCCGCCTGCACTCAGGGGCTAACACATGGATTAGAACCCTGAGAGGCCTGGGGGCTGTCATTTGAAGCTGCGTGCGCCAGGGGCTAACACATGGGCGGAGCCTCTTCTTCAGCCGGTGCGGAACCGCCATTAGCGTCATTGGCTGCAAAAGCGGCTTCCAGACTGGTGAATTCACTGTAATTGTCAAGGCTGCTCTGCTCTTCGGGGCTCAGATAGGCATCAAGAGTTTCGCGTGCTTCCGTGATCTTCGCGAGGATTGCTTCATCGCTCAATTCATCGGCAATCTTGCGCTTGTCGCTGATGATCGCCGCTTTCATGGCCAGGTTGGCATAAGCTTTTTTCTTTTCGACAAATGTTTCTTTTTCGCTGACACGCTCGTCACATTTGAGATTTTTATCGAGCGCCTGCCAGTATTTTTCGGCTCTGTCGAGTCCTGCCTTGCTGGCCTCGTCATAATGGATATCGCCCAGCTCACGGACCGCTGCATCAAAGCGGGTTACAGAGAGTTTGGCGCTCACGAAGGTCATCAGGCCGCTGACAAGAAGCAAAAGGATGAGAAACAGGCTGGACTTCTTCATAGGAACTTCCTTTCTTTGTACATCATCACTCCTGAGCGGATTACTTGTGGTCCGCCTCAAAAATTTCCCGATTGAGCAAACCGGTCTGGCTGGCTACAAGAGTGGCCGAAACATTGCAGCAGGTGACATTGTTCATGGTTCGGGCCATGTCCGAAATACTGTTAATCGGCATCATGAGAACAACGGCGGCAATCGGCAGATTCATCGCGCTGAAAACAGCTACTGCGGAGACGACGCCAATGCCGGGGATACCTGCGCTGCCCAGAGCGAGGATCAGAGTAAGCACAAAGAGCAGCAGATAGTCCTGAACGCCCCAGGCGAGGCCGACTGCATTTTTGTAGAAAATGGCCAGCAACACGGGCCAGATGCAGGTGCAGCCGGGCATGCCAATGGTCGTGCCCAGAGGTGCGGTAAAATTCGCCACTTCTTCGTCTACGCCCACGCGCTTCACGAGGGAATCAATGGTCACGGGCAGAGTTCCGACGCTGCTCTGCGTTGTAAAAGCCGTGGCCTGAGCCTGGAAAATTTTCCTGAAAAAGCGCAGGGGACTGAGTTTCGCCACAAAGCGGATGAGAATGGCGTTAAAGGCATAGGCATGCAGAAAGCAGAGAACATAAATCAACACAACAAGGAGCAGGAGCTGCAAGAGGGCCGAGCGGTCAGTAAATAGTTTACCGGCGGCTGTGGCTGTCAGGCAGAGCACAGCGTAGGGAGTCATATCAATAATGAAGGCCAGAATCCGGTAGATGATCTCTTTGCAGGCCTCTACCACGTGCTTAAAAGGCAGAACCTTAGCTTCACTCTGTTCCGACGCAACCGCGATATAGCCCAGAGCGAGAGCAATGGCGCTAAAGATCACCGGGACGATACTATTGTTGACCATGTCGCCCAGCACGTTACTCGGGAAGAGATTCAGGAGAACCTGATCGAAGCTCTTCTGCACGCCCTCATAGGCGGCGAGAGTACTCTCTGACACACTGTCAATCTCTTTAAAGATCATGGCGCCATCGTTTCCCAGATGGAAAACGGAGCCAAAAAGGATACTGAGCACAATCGCAGCAGCTGCCGAAAACATCAGCCAGAAAACAGACTTGAGGCCGATGGTGCGAATTTTTTCCTTATCGTTCAGGCTGATAAACCCCGCGATGATGGAAATAAAGACGACAGGAACTACCACGGCCTTAATAATACGGATATAAATATCTCCGATCAGACTGACCCAGGTCAGGTAGCTGCCGTCCGCAGTCGAAAAAACGAGACCGATCGCCGCACCCAGCACCATCGCCAGGAGCACCACCAAAGTCCAGTTAATTTTCTCAGAAAGCCAGTTGAGGCCTTTGAAGCACAATAATGCGATGGACAGGACAAAGATGGCCATCCAGTTAAGACTTAACAACAGATCCAAATCAACAACCTCCTTATATACTCGCAAAAGATTTGCAAATGCCCGCAGATAGCCGCAGCAATTCAGCCCGACACCACGCATTACAGAGTCTGGAAAACAGTAGCTTCAACTGTGTGCGGGACTTTTTTAAAGACCAGACTTATCTTACGACCGCTTCCAGACCAGCTCAATCACATAGGATACCTTTACAATGACTTTATCCTATCGATCTCATCGTATTTATCTCTGTTGATGACATCTGTCGACTGTGTCGACAGGGAAAGACCCGCACTCATGGACGGCATCACCCGCCGTGAGGCATGAATTTATCTTTTCCGCCAATCTTGTCTTTACGATCTTTACGATATATCATAAAAAGAAAGTGAAGGAGGTTGCTGAAATGGCAAAAAGAGCCCTGAATTTTAAAATGGATGAAGCGGATATTATGGAAATAAAAGAAGTGTCTGGGGTTTTTCGCCTTTCTATGACGGACCTGGTCACGAATGCTGTGAAGGCCTACATTGAAGAATTAAAGCAAGATCCTCTCTATCGCCTGACAGCCAACATTCAGGAGGCATCGACCGAAGAATCGAAAGAGATCCTGGCTGAGATCGAGAATATGAGCGATGATGACCTGTCGATAGCGGCCACGAAACGTTTTTCTGTCTAAGTCATCATTGGAGGCTCAGATATGGGCAGAAAAAAACCTTTCGAATATGAAATCCAATACACTAAGGCTGCCGATAAATTTCTCAAAGCTCACGAAGAGATTCGCAAACAGTATGAAGAGGCGATCCATGAGCTGCTTCTTGGAGATCATCCGGAAAAAGTGGATGTAAAGAGAATCCAGGGCAAATGGCAGGATGTCTACCGAATCAGACTGGGGTCAATCCGCCTTGTTTACACCATCATCGAGGGAAAGATTGTGGTCATAAAAACCCTGCTCGCAAGCCCGCGGGGTGATGTTTACAAAAAATTAAACGGGCTGAAATAAAGCAAAAGGGCTGAAAATATCGTATTACCTTAGATTTCTGCTTTAGTTTTATTTTTATTGGACTTATCAGATTTATTTAATTCATTTCTTAGATTAATTTAATTAACTTCATTTTCTGTTTTTATCTTTGTTTAACTGTTGTCTTGACACTTGCTGGAACAGGCCTATAATGAAGCTAACAATTAAACAAATGTTTAATTGTTTGTTTAAAGCATTGGCTCTTGCTTGCAGGATCTGCGAGCATGCTGAAAACGCTTAGGACGACAAGCGCCTGAACGTTCGGCTCAAGCTTGATGTGCCTGTGAGTAAAAAATTATAAGATTGCTATGCCTGTGAGCAAAAAGTTTTAGGAAATAAAAATATATAGAAAGCTGAGGCAGTGAAAATGAAAAAAACTTATGCGATTGAAGTGGATTGCGCCAACTGCGCCAATGAAATGGAGCGTGCAGCCCGTAATATTCCGGGTGTGGCGGAGGCTTCGGTGAATTTTATGATGCAGAAAATGAGCGTGGTTTTCACGGAAGGAAGTGACCCACAGAAGGTTATGCAGGAAGTAGCCAAAGCGTGCAAGAAGATTGAGCCGGATTGCTGCATTGAGTTCTGATGTCGAATGAGCTGTCTCGCAATGCAAACAGATCCATAACATGATCTGGAAAGTGCTCCTGCAGAGCTCAGCGAGATAAAGGCAAGTTATGGAAAGTGGTCATTAAGATGTCAAATAAACAAAAGAAGCTCCTGAAGAGAATTCTAGTGGCTCTGGCCCTGCTCCTTCTCTTTAATTTTTTGCCCCTGGAAAACTGCGCAGCTTTTTTACTGGGGAAGATCTTGCGTGTGCCCGGGGAGAATATCGCGGCATTTCAGGCGAAAAGTCCTTTTATGGCAGGCCTGGCAGCTTTTTTTGCTCTGCCGGAAGGTGCGGCCGTGGACCTCTGGCTGGCCAGGCTGCTTCAGTTTATCGGACTTTTTGTGGCCTATCTCATTGTGGGTGGAGATATTCTGCGCAAAGCCTGGCGCGGCCTCTGTAACCGCCGCCTCTTTGATGAGAATTTTCTCATGGCCGTGGCCACGCTGGGAGCGATTGCCCTGGCCATTTATCAGCGCAGTGGCGATATCAACGAAGCTGTGGCGGTCATGCTCTTCTATCAGCTGGGCGAACTCTTCCAGAGTGTCGCGATCGGCCGCAGCCGGAAGAATATTGCGGAGCTCATGGACATCAGGCCGGATACGGCGAGGCTGGAGCGTGAGGGAGAGCTGGTCGTGGTCGACCCGGACGAAGTTCCTGTGGGCAGCACCATTGTGGTGCAGCCCGGCGAAAAAGTGCCGATTGACGGGAGAGTTATTGAAGGTCGTTCCACTCTCAATACAGCAGCCCTGACGGGTGAGAGCCTGCCCCGCGAAGTCGGTGCAGGGGACGAGATTATCAGCGGTTGTATCAACCTCAGCGCTGTACTGAGGATTAAAACGACAAAACCCTTCGGCGAATCGACCGTTTCAAAAATTCTTGAACTCGTGGAAAATGCCAGTTCGCGCAAAGCGAAATCCGAGGAATTTATCAGTAAATTTGCCCGCGTGTACACGCCGGTCGTGACCTTTTCGGCCCTGGCCCTCGCTTTTTTACCGCCCCTCATCAGGTGGATTTTTATGGGCCTCGACCCCCTTTGGGGCAACTGGATTTACCGTGCGCTGATTTTTCTGGTCATTAGCTGTCCCTGCGCTCTGGTGGCCAGCATCCCTCTGAGCTTTTTTGCTGGCCTGGGTGGAGCGAGCCGGGAAGGCATTCTGATCAAAGGCGCGAATTACCTCGAAACGCTGGCCAAAACGGGAACGGTTGTCTTCGATAAGACAGGGACGCTGACCCGTGGCAGTTTTGAGGTTCAGGGCTTACATCACAGTTCCTATTCGCAGGAAAAAATTCTCGAACTTGCGGCACACGCGGAATACGCTTCCTCTCACCCGATCAGCAGGAGCCTCAGGGAAGCCTGGGGTCATGAGCCCGAGCGCTCCCGTGTCCGTGATTTTAAGGAATATCACGGCGAAGGGGTCACCGCTGTGGTTGACGACACAGAGGTGGCTGCCGGTAACGAAAAACTCATGCAGCGTCTGGGGCTGGACTTTATTCCCTGCGGCCATGTAGGAACCATCGTACACATCGCCATCAATGGCGCTTACGCGGGGCATATCCTTATCTCGGATGTGATCAAGGAAGAGTCTGCCGCGGCTGTTCAGGAGCTCAGGCAGGCTGGCGTTCACGAGATCGTCATGCTTACCGGCGATGACGCCCGTGTTGCTGGAGAAGTGGGGCAGAAACTGGGCATTGACCGGGTGGAAAGCGAACTGCTGCCGGGCGATAAAGTGGCTAAACTCGAGGAGCTTCTTGCCGTGCGTCCAGCAAAATCAGGGCTGGCCTTTGTGGGCGACGGGATCAATGATGCCCCGGTGCTGCGCCTGGCTGATGTGGGCATCGCCATGGGAGCCCTGGGCAGCGACGCGGCGATAGAAGCAGCGGATGTCGTGCTGATGGACGATAATCCGCGAAATGTAGCCAAAGCCATCCGCATCGCCCGCAAATGTCTGCGCATTGTTCGGGAGAACATTGTTTTTGCTCTGGGGGTCAAGCTGCTCTGTCTCCTGCTCGGCGCCCTGGGTCTGGCCAATATGTGGACGGCCATTTTTGCCGATGTCGGGGTTATGGTACTGGCCGTCCTGAATGCCATCCGCGCCCTCTTTGTGAAACGGCTGTGAGCACCTGAGTTTCTCAAACTTCTGCCCTCTGCTTTTTAAAAGCGAGGGCCTTTTTTGAGTGAGAGTTAACAGAGGGCACAGCAGCTCTGCCGTGAGGGCAGGATGCAGGCGAAAAAGGACGGTTTTTCAGGCTTTTTCAAGAAGTGCATAAAGCCCACGATGGGAGGGAGATACTTTTTGTCAGCTTGTTTATTGGACCTATCTTTGCTATGATTTCGGTGTAAACACGCACCCGTGTGCTGGCTTTTCGCGCTCAGCGAACCACACGAGTCGTTCTCGTGTGCAAGAGTTTGCACAGGTTTGCGTAAATCTTTAGGAGGATAGTTTATGAAAAAAATAATGAGCCTTCTGGTTGTTATTGCATTGATGGCCGCCTTTATCGTTGGCTGCGCCCCTGCGAATACGCCTGAGAAGACCGAAGCCCCCAAGGCCGAAGAAAAAACCGAAGCCCCCAAGGCCGAGGAAAAGGCAGACGAAAAGGCCGAGGAAACGAAGGCTGAAGAAAAAGCTGACGAAAGCAAAGCCGAAGAAAAGGCTGATGAGCCCAAGGCAGAAGAAAAAGCTGACGGCGGCGAAGTGGCCAACAAGGACAAGCCCCTGGTCTGGTACAACCGTCAGCCCTCCAACAGCTCCACCGGTGAGCTCGACATGGAAGCTCTGAACTTCAACGACAAGACCTACTATGTTGGCTTTGATGCTAACCAGGGTGCAGAACTCCAGGGCCAGATGGTCGTGGATTACATCATGGCACACGCCGATGAAATCGACCGCAATGGTGATGGCACCATCGGCTACGTTCTCGCTATCGGCGATATCGGCCACAACGACTCCATCGCCCGTACGCGTGGCGCCCGTAAAGCTCTCGGCACGGGAGTTGAAAAAGACGGCGCGATCGACTCCACCCCCGCCGGCACCAACGTTGACGGCAAAGCTACGGTCGTCAAAGACGGCGAAATCAAAGCCGGCGACAAGACCTTTGTGGTTCGCGAACTGGCTTCTCAGGAAATGAAGAACGCCGCAGGCGCCACCTGGGATGCGGCTACGGCCGGCAACGCCATCAGCACCTGGGCTTCCACCTTTGGTGATCAGATTGATATCGTCGTCTCCAACAACGACGGCATGGGCATGGCCATGTTCAACGGCTGGTCCAAAGAGAACAAAGTCCCGACCTTCGGTTACGACGCCAACAGCGACGCTGTTGCGGCCATTGCTGATGGTTTCGGCGGCACGATCAGCCAGCATGCTGACGTTCAGGCTTACCTGACGCTCCGTGTTCTGCGCAACCTGCTCGATAACGTCGATGTCAACACCGGCATCAGCATCAAGGATGATGCGGGCAACGTCCTGACCGACACAGACTACAAGTATGTCGAAGCTGAGCGTTCCTACTACGCCCTCAACCTCGCGGTCACTTCTGAGAACTACAAAGACTTCCTGGATTCCACCGTTCCTTATAAGCCGGTTGCCAACCAGCTCGATGAGAAGGCGCATCCGATGAAGAACGTCTGGCTGAACATCTACAACTCCGCGGATAACTTCCTCGGCTCAACCTATCAGCCTCTGCTCCAGAACTATGACAAACTTCTGAACCTCAAAGTCGAATACATCGGCGGCGACGGTCAGACCGAGTCCAACATCACCAACCGCCTGGGCAACCCCAGCCAGTATGACGCTTTCGCCATCAACATGGTGAAGACCGATAACGCGGCTTCCTACATGGAGATCCTCAAGAAATAACAGGAGCCTCTCTGCAAAGGCAGTCGTGGCGGACTAAGTGGTTCCGTCGGGTTATCAGGAAGGCTCCCCTTCCTGATAACCTTTTTTATAATCAGGAGGGTTGACGATGGCTGAAACTGAAAATCAGATCGTGCTTTCCATCCGTGGTATGTCGAAAGCCTTCGGCCGTAATGTGGTTCTGGACCACGTCGACATGGATGTCAGAAAAGGAAGCGTCATGGGCCTGATGGGCGAGAATGGCGCAGGAAAATCCACGATGATGAAATGCCTTTTCGGCATTTATCAGAAGGATGAAGGCAGTATCTTCCTTGACGGCAGGGAGGTGGCCTTTTCGGGACCAAAGGAGGCTCTGGAAAACGGCATTGCCATGGTCCATCAGGAACTCAATCAGTGTCTGGACCGAAGTGTGGTCGACAATCTGTTTCTGGGACGTTATCCCCTGAATTCCGTCGGCATGATTGATGAAGCCAGGATGAAAAATGAGGCTGCCGAGCTCTTCCGCAGCCTGGGGATGACCGTTAACTTAACTCAGCCCATGCGCAGAATGTCTGTCTCTGAGCGGCAGATGTGCGAGATTGCCAAAGCGATCTCCTATCACTCCAAAATCATTGTGCTCGATGAGCCCACCTCCTCGCTCACGGAGCCGGAAGTGAAAAAGCTCTTCGCGATGATGCGAAAACTCAGAGATCAGGGCGTTTCCTTAATTTATATTTCTCACAAAATGGATGAGGTCTTTGAGATATGCGATCAGGTTTCTGTCTTACGGGACGGTAAACTTGTCGCCACGAAAAATGTGGCCGATACCAATATGAACGAGCTGATTTCCGCCATGGTCGGGCGCTCTCTGGAAAACCGTTTTCCGGAAGTGGATAATCAGCCCGGTGAGCCGATTCTCAAAGTGGTCCATCTTTCAACAAAATATCCGCCTTATCTTAAGGACGTTTCTTTTGAGGTTCGGGAAGGCGAGATTTTTGGCTTTTATGGTCTGGTCGGCGCAGGGCGCACCGAGCTTTTCGAGACCATTTTTGGCGTGCGCACGCGTGCTGCCGGACGTGTCTATTATAAAGGCCGTCTGATGAACTTCGCCAATGCCCGTGAAGCCATGGAACATGGCTTTGCCATGATCACCGAAGAGCGCAAAGCGAACGGCCTCTTCCTGAAAGGTGACATTACCTTTAATACGACGATCGCCAGCCTGGAACAATACAAGACGGGAATGGCGCTTTCGGATACGAAAATGGTCAAGGCGACCGTGAAACAGATCAAGGTGATGCGCACCAAAACCATGGGCCCGGATGACATGATTACCAGCCTTTCTGGCGGCAATCAGCAAAAAGTCATTTTTGGCAAATGGCTGGAATGTGAGCCTAAGGTTTTTATGATGGATGAACCGACACGAGGTATTGATGTCGGCGCAAAATACGAGATTTACGAACTCATCATCAAAATGGCCAAAGAGGGCAAGACGATCCTGGTCGTTTCCTCAGAGATGCCGGAAATTCTGGGAATTACCAACCGCATTGCAGTCATGTCCAACGGCTATCTCTCCGGCATTGTGAATACCAGAGAGACCAATCAGGAAGAGCTTTTGCGCCTCAGCGCGAAGTATTTATAAGGGGAGAGACCTATGTCAGATGAGAAGAGGCTACAGGCCGATCAGAGCGGCATTCTGAGTGTGGAGCAGCAGGAAGAGCTCCTGCGTCCCATCAGCGAGCATGTTGCCGCGATTCAGAAGAAGATCGATGCGCTGCGGGTTGAAGGGACGGATAAGGTTCTGAGCCTGCGCCGTCACATGGAACTTATCCGCAACGACCGCAATTTTTCGAAGGCCGAAAAGGCGGACATCGTGGCGGAGGACAAAAAAGCCCTGAAGGCTGCCCTGGCTGTGGAAGCCAAAAATAAGGCAGAGGTCAATGCGCTCATCAAAGAGGCAGAAGATTATCTCAAGGCGAATTATCGCAGCCAATATTATGAGCCGGTAGTGGAAAGCCTTAAAAAGGCAAAGATTCAGGCGATTGAAGAGCACAAAAAGCATCTTGCTACACTTTCAAGAGAACATAAAGAAAATCTTGCCAGAATTCGCAGCGAGCATAAACCGGAGATGCAGCAGGAAATTAAAGACGAGAATTACGTCTATAAAAACCGCCTCTTCGATGCCAAAATGATGCATAAAAAGGCCTTGCAGGAGATTAAGGATAATCGCCACCGGGCCTTTGTCGAACAGTATCACATGATTGACCTGCTGCGCATGTCTAAATTCACTTTTGCGCAGAAACAGGCTCAGAAATGGGAACTCCGGCGTTATTCTTTCAATAACAAAGAGTTCTTCCTCAAGAATGGACTTTACCTGGTCATTATCCTGATCTTCATTCTTCTTTGCTTCCTGGCGCCGATTTTGAAAAATACCCGCCTTCTGACCGCCAATAACGTGCTGAATATTTTGCAGCAGGCCTCCCCGCGCATCTTCCTCGCGCTCGGCGTAGCCGGACTGATCCTTTTGACCGGCACCGATCTCTCCATCGGGCGCATGGTCGGCATGGGCATGGTGACCTCAACCGTCATCATGCACCGGGGCGTCAATACGGGCAGTATTTTTGGACACATCTTTGATTTTACCCATATGCCGCTGATCGGCAGAGCCTTTCTGGCTCTTTTTGTGGGTATCGTGCTCTCGGTACTCTTTACCTCGCTGGCCGGCTTCTTTACGGCTAAATACAAGATGCATCCCTTTATTTCGACCATGTCGAACATGCTGATTATTTTCGGCCTCGTGACCTATGCGACCAAGGGTGTTTCCTTCGGCGCGATTGAGCCGGCAATTAAGGAAACCTTTATTCCTACGATCAAAGGCTTCCCCACAATTATTGCCTGGGCTGTCGCAGCCATCATCATTATCTGGTTTATCTGGAATAAAACCCGTTTCGGCAAATACCTTTACGCGGTCGGCGGCAACCCTGAAGCGGCTGCCGTCTCGGGCATTTCCGTTTTCTGGGTGACCATGGGGGCCTTTATGATGGCCGGTGTGCTCTATGGCTTTGGTTCCTGGCTGGAATGCCTGCGCATGACTGGCTCCGGCTCCGCGGCCTACGGCCAGGGCTGGGATATGGACGCCATTGCGGCCTGCGTGGTTGGCGGCGTTTCCTTTACCGGCGGTATCGGAAAGATCTCCGGCGTGGTCGTCGGCGTTATGATCTTCACGGCTCTGACCTACTCGCTCACGGTGCTCGGCATCGACACAAACCTGCAGTTCGTCTTTGAAGGCATTATCATTCTGACCGCCGTCACCCTCGACTGCCTCAAATACGTGCGCAAGAAATAAGCCGGAAAGAGCAATCTTCTATCCATTAAAAAAATCGGCCCAGTTAGTGCTGGGCCGATTTTTAATGAAGAGACTTCATGGCTGATGAGCTGAGATGAGTGTCATTGAAAAAGAACACCCCTGAAAACAAGCGTTTTCAGGGGTTTCAGATTTCTTGTGAAATGACAGGGCAAAGAGAGCACTTAAGTCTCCTTCACTTAGCCCTTAGCGGTTCTGGAAGTTATTAAAGGGCTGTTTTTCCACGAAGGCCTTCATGGCGTTTTTCTGATCTTCGGAGTCGAAGCATTCACCGAAGCACTCAGACTCGTAGTCCAGACCTTTTTCGAGGGTAAGGTCAAGTCCGCCGCGAATGGCTTTTTTGGCCTGACGGATGGCAATCGGGGCGCGGCCGGCGATGGTGTCAGCGAGCTCCTGTGCTTTATCGAGCAGCTCTTCGGGGGCGCAAACCTGGCTGACCATGCCTTTGGCCAGAGCTTCGTCGGCCTTGACCGTGCGCCCGGTAAAGATCAATTCAGAGGCGAGCGCAGGTCCGACCAGACGGGCGAGACGCTGGGTGCCGCCAAAGCCAGGGGTAATGCCCAGGCCAGTTTCGGGAAAGGCGAAACGCGCTTTTTCCGAGGCCAGACGAAGGTCGCAGGCCAGGGCGAGTTCAAAACCGCCGCCCAGGGCGTAGCCGTTCACAGCGGCGATCACGGGGCAGGGGAAGCTGGCCACCTGGCTCATTACCTTGTTACCGGCGATACCAAAGGCTTCTCCCTTTTTCGGGTTCATGGTGGACATTTCGCCGATATCAGCACCGGCGACAAAAGACTTGGGGCCCGCACCGGTGATGATCAGGCAGCGCAGGTCGGCTTCTTTTTTCAGCTCGTCAAGAGCCTCTTTTAAATCGCTTAAAACCTGACTGTTCAGGGCGTTCAGCGCTTCCGGACGATTGATGGTGAGAACAGCGGTCTTGCCGTTTTTCTGAATTTCTACAAAAGACATGGTGTGATTCTCCTTATGTCATGAATTTTTCATATGTTTCAGCTTCGATTGAGACTTGAAATCCACTGGGGCGGGGAAGCAGCGGGGTCTGCTCAGAAAGGAAGAGGCCGCCGCGCATAGCAAGTGCGGCGGCCGGAGCAAAGCAGTTCAATCCGTTTACGGACGCTCGACCAGGGAAGCGACGCCCATGCCGCCGCCCACACAGAGCGAAGCCACGCCTTTGTGGAGATTTCTCTTCTCCATCTCATAGAGCAGGGTCACAAGAATGCGTGCGCCGGAGCAGCCGATGGGATGTCCAAGAGCGATCGCGCCGCCGTTGACGTTGACGAGCTCTTTATTGATGCCGAGATCGCGGACAGCCGCCACGGACTGTGAGGAGAAGGCTTCGTTCAGCTCCCAGAGCTCAATGTTTTCGATCTTTTCGCCGGTCTTTTCCATGAGCTTCTTAATGGCGAAGTAGGGGCCCATGCCCATGATCGCCGGGTCGAGAGCCACGGAGACGCCGCATTTCAAAATGCCCATGGGTTTGAGACCCAGTTCTTTGGCTTTCTCGACCGACATGACCACCATGGCGGCAGCGGCATCGTTGATTCCTGAGGCGTTGCCGGCGGTAATCACGCCGCCTTCCTTTTTGAAGGCGGGCTTTAATTTAGCCAGGGCTTCGAGCGTGGTCTCGTGACGGGGGAATTCATCTTCCTCAAAGTCGTATTCGCGCTTGCGCTCTTTGATATGAACCGGCACGATTTCCTCTTTGAAACGGCCCTCTTCCTGAGCTTTCTTCGCTTTCATCTGGCTCTCATAGGAGAACTGATCGCATTCTTCGCGGCTGACGTGGAACTGTTCGGCGACGTTTTCTGCGGTCATACCCATGTGGTAGCCGTAGAAGGCATCGGTGAGACCATCGCTGATCATGGCGTCCTTGAGGGTGCCCGCATTCATGCGATAGCCGAAACGTGCCTTGTCGAGCAGGTAGGGGGCGGCCGACATGTTTTCCATGCCGCCGACGACCATGATTTCGGCGTCGCCGTTATTGATCATGGCGGCCGCCATATTGAGGGTCTTGAGGCCGGAGCCGCAGAGGTTGTTCAGTGTGGAAGCGGGTACCTCGTCGGGGAGACCGGCATTTCTGGCCGCCTGACGGGCGGGATTCTGGCCGAGGCCGGCCTGGATGACGTTGCCGAAGAGCACTTCGTCAACTTGTTCGGGTTTGACCCCGGCGCGTTTCAGGGACTCCCGAATGACAATTTCTCCGAGTTTGACGGCGGGAACGTTGGCGAGCGTGCCGCCGAATTTGCCAATAGCCGTGCGGCAGGGGCCGAGGATAGCGATATCGTGTTGCATAAGTTATTCCTTTCTTGCCGTGCATTTGTGAGCTCGGCATCGTGATTAAAGCTTTATTTTTCTAAGCTTCTGAAGCGATCACCCCTTGGTGGCTTTATTTTTTCGTGTAATCGTAGAAGCCCTGACCCGACTTACGGCCGAGCTTACCCGCGCGCACCATCTTGCGAAGGATGACGGCAGGACGATATTTGGGATCCCCCGTCTCGTCCAGCAGGACGTTCATGATGTTCAGAACAATGTCGAGGCCGATCAGATCGCCGAGTTCCAGAGGTCCCATCGGGTGATTCGCGCCCAGACGCATGGCCTTGTCGATATCTTCGGCGCTGGCAATGCCGCGGTCGTAGAGGTCGGCCGCTTCGTTAATCATGGGGACGAGGATGCGGTTGACAATAAAGCCAGCGTTTTCTTTGACGAGGACGGGATCCTTACCAATGGCTTTAGCGATTTCGAAAGCTTTTTCGACCGTTTCATCCGAGCTGGAATTGCCGCGAATGACCTCGATCAGCTTCATGACAGGGGCCGGGTTAAAGAAGTGGAAGCCCACAAAGCGCGCTTCGTGTTTGAAACCGCGGGCCATTTCGGTAATGGAGAGAGAAGAGGTGTTGCTGCAGAAGAGGCAATCCTCTTTGCAGACCTCGTCGAGCTCTTTGTAAATGGCGCGTTTCGCTTCCATATTTTCAAAGATGGCCTCGATCACCATGTCGACCTCGGCCGCATCTTTGACCTCGAGCGTTTTGTGCAGACGGGCCAGCGCAGCATCCGCGTCTTCCTGCGTCATGCGCTGTTTTTCGACCTGACGTTTGAGCTGTTTTTCGATCATGCCATAACCGCGATCAATAAAGCTCATTTCCTGATCGAACATGTAAACTTCGTGTCCGTTGACCGCAAACGTTTGTGCGATTCCTGAACCCATGGTGCCACAGCCGGCGAGAAAAATTTTCATGCTGCCCTCCTTGAAAAGCAAAAATGTGTCTGAGAAAAGCTTATGCCCATTGACGTGCCTGAACTCGGATTAAAGCCGGGGAAAATCTCGAAAAGCCCCCTCTGTCCGCCTATCCGCGCCCGGTTCATATCTCTTCGGGTCAGAAGATTTCTCTATTAAGATCACACCTATTATAACAGCTCTTTTCAAAATTTAAACGTTTACGGAAAGAATTTTTTTGGGCAAAATATGGTGCCTTGTCGTGTCATGTGGTGACATGTTGTGCTGCGGGTATCATGTGTTGATATGGGTGTCTTGTGGTGTCAGAACTTTTGCCATGGATAAAACCACATACGTTGATATTCTGATTATTGTGGATTTTCTGATTTTCGTGCAACGTAGCAACACGTGGGTGGGCCACCTTTTTTCGCGCCTGATGGGTACCTTTTTGCGTGCAACGTTTCAACTAATGGATGGTTTTTCTTTGGTTTTTCTGATTTTCATGCAAATTAGCAACTAATGGGTGGTCACGTCCGTAAAATGGTGTAAAAGCAGAAAAAGAGCCAGAGGTCAATCACCTGCATATAATTTGTAATTAAGAAAAAAGAAACGAGGAAGAAAGAC
>QWCB01000302.1_pt1 | contig 55145 bp, 60 predicted proteins | sample 1972511 | NCBI WGS metagenome assembly QWCB01 (sample SAMN09866719, study PRJNA288562) | Human gut metagenome isolate term5_stool, whole genome shotgun sequencing... | isolation source: gut | host: Homo sapiens | place: USA: California | reverse complement strand
TCAGCTACCGCCTTCCAGATAAACCGACCGCATGGCGGTCGCTTCATCTTCCAGTTGGTCTAAATCCTTCATGATCGGTTTTGCCTTACACACATTGATTTGAGTACCTGGTACGTTCCGGATCTTGGAGAGGCAAAATTTGCTACCGGAAGAACCGGGCAAATTTTGGTTGGGAGCGCAGACCCCCAAACCCCTCTGCTACCGCCCTCCAGCTAAACCGCCCACAAAGTGGTCGCTTCATCTTCCGGTTGGTCTAAATCCTTCATGATCTCCTCGACCTGGCATATATGGATTTACGTATTGGTGAAATTTTTGGAATCAGAAGATGCATTGCATCTTTTCCTCTTTCTTTTATTGTGGTATTGGCTGCGGAGCAGCCCGCGGTATTTTCGATTTTTTATTCGTAAGCGAACAAAAAATGAGCATAAGGGGGGACTGATAGCAAACTGCGTTTGCTAGTTTGGCAAAGCCAAACGTCATCCCCTCTCATGCTCTTATTTTTCTGATATCATTTATACACTTCCATATATCAAAAAATGATTTTTTGATATATTTTGGAATTGACATACTATAAATGCAATAATATAATATATGCAATATAAAAATGAATGGATGGCAGATAGGATGGCAAATATATTGATCAGGAATGTTGATGAGTCAGTTGCCCTGAGACTGAATGAACTGGCAAAGAAAAAAAGCATGAGCCGGGAAGCATACATCAGGGATCTCTTTAATTCGGTTTCGGTTTCAGGGGAATTGAAGGAGCTGGATTTTAAGTATGCAAATCTGGTGGAGCTTCTGTCCGATCAGGCAAAGATGCTTTCGGATATTATTGACCGGAATACTTATGTGATCGAAATGGTTCAGGAAAGGATGCGTGGAAATGAGCAGTCTTAAACATATCAGTATCTCACAGGAGGATGCAGCCGTTTTTGAAAAGGTAAAGACAGATCAGAAATTAAAGACAGATGCAGCCGTACTGAAATATCTTTTGAATATGTATATGGAAAATCTGGATGAGGACATCAGAAATCAGAAACTTGTCGATCTGTTCATGGAGGCTTTTTCAAAAAATTATTATGCTTTTTTCGAAAGGCTCCGGTGGGCGACCAGAACATCCGAGGAAAATTCAATCTTTCTTTTGGATGCAGTAAATACGATGCTGGTAAATGAAAATATAAAAGATGGGGTTCCGGTGGAAGTATATATGCATCCGGTCATTGCAACAGCAAAGGAGAACCATAAACGTAAAGTAGAACATTTTAAACAGGCAAAGGATGACCGGAATTTCAGGAGAAAGATGCAGGAAAATAGTTAGGTACTATTAATAGTACCTTTATAAAAAACTGCATTTTACGCCATATTATATGGAGTAATTATCTGTTTTTTTTATAATGGAGATTACACGTTTAAGTGAAGGAGAAAAGACATTGAAATTTGATATGGAAGATATTGACTGGAAAGCATTGGATTTCTTCTTGGAGGAAGTAGAGAATGGTTATTATTCCAAAGAGGAATTATTGAATAATGAAAATTTTTTAGCGATGCTTGCTGCAGTAAAATATGATAAGGCAAATTGGAAAAGGATACCTCATTTTATAAAGGAGAGTTATTTATGCAAAGAGTTCTGCTTACAGGTAAATCCGTATATCGCAATAAAGGATATGTCGCAAATACAAAAGTATAAAATATATCTTGGACTTGATGATCATGTTGTAAATGTAGATGAGGTTCATAAGCCGTGTAATATGGAAGATGATATGGATCGGATTATGAAGGATGTCATTAATGAATTGTCAAGAAAAACAGTCTATGAAGTTTATGATTTTCTTGGTATTACGATTGGCGAAAATCAATGGAATTGTCTGGCTGAAAAAATGAAGAGAAGCCTTCTTTAACGTGAAAAGTAAAAGGTACTATTAATAGTACCCTATGAAAAAATGACAGAAAATATTTAGGTACTATTAATAGTACCTTACGAAAGAGGGAAAAGAAATGGCAGTTGAAAGTAGCAAAAATGCAATTAACAGTAAACAAGAAATAATGGAAAGATTTGCGGAATTAAGTGTAAAAATGACAGAGGTAATGAAACTGAGCAGGGAGATTGATCAGTACATGGAAATAGAACAGGAACTGCCGGTACAATGTCAGAGTGATCTTGGTCTGGCATGTTCAAGTCCAAATGGAAGATTTTCTCCTGAATTTAAACATGTGTCGGAACAGATTGATAAGATGAACGGACAAAAGATTGATATCCCATTTGAACAGTACGACAGATATTGCTCCAGCACGGATATCATGATGAATATAATTTACAACCTGCTTAGAAGCAGACAGATTTCATAGGAAGGATTTTTGATTTATGAATAATGGTTGGGATCAATTAATATGAGTTACCAAGAAAATCGAGGGAAGAAACGCTTGCATCTATCCAGACGGATACGTTGATTGCCGGCATAAAAGATGCAGAAAATAGAGTGAATAAAAAGCTGAAAAATAAAGGTACTATTAAGAGTACCATCACCTAAAGGGAGTAAAATATGGTAAATTTAAATCAATCCATTAATGCATATAAAAATTATGTGCGTGAGGAACGGAAGTTTCATGGCAGTATGACACCAAAAGAATATGGTATACAGATTATGAAAAGGGGAAGAAAAAATGGAAAGACAAAATGATATGGAAGAATTAAGCGTAAATATCAGTTATTGTCCATATTGTGGCAGTAAAAATATTATAAGGATAAATGATGTTGATTGTACATGTAATGACTGCGGACGTGATTATATGGTCATAACACATGAATGATTTCAGTATGGAAAACAAAATAAAATCGAGAAAAATATGCAAGGTACTATTAATAGTACCTTGTTTTAAATTGGAGAATTTTCAGTAAAAAAGAAAGAGGAAAATTATGAGCGGTATTAAAGCAGGAGTGGTGGTCATAAACAAATTCTGTCCAGCAGATTCGAAGGCATTTTCAGGATACATATCGTATATTGACCGTTCGGAAGCAAAACGGAATGAGAAACTCAGTGAATATAATTTATACAATGACTATATGGATAACCCGGAGAAAACGACAGGATTGTTTACCGAGGATAAAACAGAGTTGACATACAAGGACAAGAAAATATTAAAAGAGACTTTCCGTTCAGCACAGGACAATGGAAGTCTGATGTGGCAGACGGTCATATCTTTTGATAACCGCTGGCTGGAAAAATATGGATTGTATGATGCAGCTAATGATATTGTAGATGAGCGAAAACTAAAAGAAATATCTTCGAATGCAATAAAAAAGATGCTTGTAAACGAAGGACTTGAAAATGCAGTGTGGAGTGGGGCGATACATTACAATACAGATAATTTACATGTACATGTAGCAGTTGTCGAACCTGTGCCACAGAGGATGGTAAAAGAATATACACAGTATGAGTACCGGGAAGATCCAAAAGGAAAATATGTAAAGGATAATTATGGAGAATTTGTTTATGCAAATAAAAGCTTTGTTAAGCAGCGCATGGAGGATGGACTGCCGGTTACAAGATATGATAAAGTCCCACTGCTTGACAAGGATGGAAACCAGATTACAAGAAAACAGTATGTTGGAAAATTTAAGCAGAAAAGTATTGAGATGTGCAAACAGTATGTGGTGAATGAGATTGCGATGCAGCGTGATCAGAACCTGCAGATCAACCGGATCATAAGAGAGCAGATCGTCAAACAGAAAACAACTCATAAGCTGATTCAGGATCAGGAACTGGTGAATAAATTTCTGGATGTATATAAGCAGCTGCCGCGGACTGGGAACCGGGGACTGTGGAATTATAATAATAATGCGATGCATGGAGTCCGGAAATCGCTGGATGAATTGAGCAGCTTTTACATGCAAAAATACAATCTGGAAGATTATAAGGAGTTAAGAGCACTGATTGCACAGCAGGCGGTTTTATATCGTGAAGCTTATGGAAAAAGTGGAAGGGATTATGAACAGACAAAGATGAAAGATTTGTATGAGAGACTTGGTAATGCAATCCTCAAAGAAATGAGGGAGTTTGATAAAAATTATGCAGGGGATATTAATGAACTGTATAATGAAAATCATATTGAACAGGTGCTTGAACCGGTTTTTACAGAAAAATATACATTTCCTGATGTAATTGAATTACAGACAGAAGAGCCGGAGTTTGAAATCCATCATGATTATGATCCTGATCTGGATGAAAGTGTGGACATGGGCTTTGACGAGGGATTTGTTTTTCCAGAAAACGATTGGAAGATGGAAAATAATGATCAATTAAGACTGGCAAAGCAGTTGATCTATGGAGCGAGCAAGGATTTTGAAACAGCGATAGACATTTTAAAAGAAGAGAGTAGCAAGGGAAATGTTCTTGCCGTGTATGAACTTGGAGCCATATATCAATATGGAAGAGGAAGGGAGATAAATCTTCCGGCGGCGCAGGAATACTATAAGAAATCTTTAGAAATGTTCGAAGCGATTTATAAACTGGATAGTGATGAGTTAAAGGAAAAGTATAATGTATCAGCTGGATATGTCGCATACAGGATAGGAAAACAATATCAATATGGACAGGGAACGGATGCAGATGATGAAAAGGCATTTAATTGGTTTGATACAGCTATAGCTGGGAAGTGCAGGCTGGCACATTATAATGTGGCTAATATGTACTACGAAGGAAAAGGCACGGAGCAGGATATACCGGAGGCAATCAACCATTATGCAATTGCAGCTTATAATGAAAATCCATTTGCAGCATATAAATTGGCGACAATTTATGCAAAAGGTATTGAAACGGAAGTTGATCTTGATGAAGCGCAGAAATTATATAAAATAGCTTTTGAAAAATTTTGCAACCTCGAAGAAGAAAATCATAGTGATAATCTCCAGTACAGGATTGGATGCATGTATGAAAAAGGGATTGGAACAGAACAGAACAAGCGCATAGCGGAACGTTATTTTGAACGAGCTGCAAAGGTTGGAAACAGTTATGCACAGTATAAGCTCGCTCAAATTTATCTTGAAAAAGAAGAAGCGGATTACACGGAAAAAGCAGTACAATTGCTTCAAAAATCTGCCATCAAAGGAAAAAATGTAATGGCGCAGTATGCACTTGGAAAGATTGCAGAAGATAAGAATAATGAAAACAGGGATTTAAAGGAAGCAGTCAAATGGTATGGAATGGCGGTAGATAACGGAAATGATTATGCAGCGTACCGGGCAGGTAAAATTCTGATCGATCGTGAGAGTGGACTTTATGACCGGGATAAGGCACTGTCTTATTTCCGCATGGGGGCAGAAAATTATAATGAATATGCACAGTATGAACTGGGAAAAGCCTATCTTGATCAGGAGTATTACAATCTGCTGGAAGCATTAAAGTGGTTGGAAAAATCAGCAGAAAAGAATGTACATGCTTTATATAAGCTTGGAACATTGTACCAGAACGTAGAATCAGAAATCTATAATATGGATACCGCAATACAATATTATGAAAAGGCTGCATTGCAGGGACATGAAGCCTCGCTGTATAGGCTTGGAAAGATATACAGTGATAAGGAAAATCCAAAGTATTACAATATTGACAGGGCAGTGGGATGTTTTAAAAGTGCTGCAGAAAAAGGAAATGAATATGCACAGTACCAGATGGGGTGCATATGTATGGATAAAAATTTTGAAGATCATTATGACATGGGAGAAGCGCTGTCCTATTTTGAAAAGGCAGTGGAAAAGAATTTTTCGCCAGCAAAGTATAAGGCAGGAAAAATCTATCTGGAAAAAGGAAGTGAATATTTTGACCTCGATAAAGGTTTGAAATATATGCAGGAGCTGGCAGATGCAGGAAATGACATGGCACAATATACGGTCGGAAGAGTTTATTCGGATGAAGCCTATGGTATCTATGATCTTGATAGGGCAGTTGAAAATTTTACAAAAGCCGGGGAAAAAGATAATAAGTTTGCACTGTATCAGTTAGGGGTTATTTATAGTAATCCGGAGAACACTTCTTATTACGATATGGATAAAGCTCTGTCTTATTTTGAATCATCCATTACAAAGGAATTTACCAATGGAAAGTATAAGGCTGCAAAAATTTACCTTAATCGTGAAGATAAACATTATGATCTGCAAAAGGGCATGGAATATATGCAGGAACTTGCCGATGATGGAAATGATATGGCGCAGTATGCTCTTGGACAGATATATGAGGACCGGATACTGGAAGTGTATGATATTGACAAAGCAATTGAAAATTATACTCATGCAGCAAATCAGGAAAATAAGTTTGCGCAGTACAGGCTTGGAAACATATATGCAGATAAGGAGAACGAAGAACAATATGATCTGGATAAAGCATTAGAATATTTTGAAAACTCTGTGAAGAATGAGTTCGATCCGGCAAAGTACAAAGCAGGTAAGATTTACCTTGATAAAGAAAGTGGACATTACGATCTTGCAAAGGGAATGGATTACATGAAAGAACTTGCGGATAAAGAAAATGACATGGCACAGTACACACTTGGAAGGATACTTCTGGATCCGGAATCAGGAGCCTATGATGCAAAAGAGGGGATGGAATATCTTACGCGTTCAGCAGAGCATGGAAATGAATATGCACAGTTAAAGCTTGGGCTTATCTATTTATCAGGGGCGGACAAATATCCGGGCATTATGAAAGATAAGGAGATGGCGCGTAAGTATCTGGAACTTGCTGCTGAAAAAAATGATCTGGCAAAAGATATTTTGTCAAACATTGATAATTACCGTGGAGGTCTTCCGTTCGTGATCGCAGGGAAGAATAGAATCAGTCTGCGTGGAAACAGCAGCTATGAACTAGAAAAAGCCCTGCATAATATCGAAAAGTCAATGGGAGATGAACTGCAGAAATATATCAATATGAGAGAGTTCGAAAAACTGAAAGACAAGGAAATAAGAGAGGCAGAGAAAGAGAAGAACAAAGAAAAAGACAAGGAAATAGATCAGGAACATGAATAGGTACTATTAATAGTACCTAACGAAAAAACAGCGTATTTCAAGGCTTGGAGCGTTTTAGAGGAGTAAAAAAACGCAAGGTACTATTAATAGTACCTTGCAAAATAATTCAATAAAAGAAAAAAAACATGTTATAATTTAACATATCTATATTGACAAAAAGTTATACTATATTTATAATATAAGTATAGTAAAAATGAAAGGCGGAAAAAGCTATGATAACTATTTGTTATTTAAACAACAAAGGCGGAGTTGGAAAAACTGCCACCGTAAGCACGATTGGACACATGATGAATCAGGTATATGGAAAGAAAGTCCTTATGATCGATCTGGATCCACAGGGGAATCTTTCTACAGGATACAGTGAGATAGACTGGGCTGATATCTTTCTGTCAATCTTGAACGGAAAAGAAGTTGATACGGAAAAGTCTGTTGAGGATATTCTTATGCATCCGGAAATGGATATACATGAGGCAATCAAACATACACAGTATGAGGGGCTGGATGTGATCCCTTCACATCTGACACTGTCAACTGTTGAAGAAAGTTTAAAGGCAGACATTACAATGCCACAGCAGTTCAAGCTGAAAGGACAGCTTGAGAAAGTGAAAGATGAATATGATTACTGCCTGATCGACTGCTCGCCATCTATCAGCATCTTAAACATCAACGGACTTGTGGCAGCGGATGAAGTATATATACCATTAAGATGCGATGGAAACAGTTGCATTGGAATGGCTATCACGATGAACCTTATACGCACGGTCCAGACATATAATCCAGCACTGCAGCTTATGGGATGTTTCCTTACGCAGTACGATGGAAGAAAAAATGTTGCCAGGACGGTATATGAACTGTTAAAGAAAATCCTTACAGATGATATCATTCTTCCGTTCCGGATCGGAACAACAAAATATCTGGAAGAAAATACATTTGAGCAGAAACCACTTCTTGCAGTGGATTCGGGTAAAAATAAATGCAGTGCTACATTAAGCTATCTGAAACTCACAGAATATATGATAGCGCCAAATAAAAAAGAGTATCTGAAAAAATATGATGCAGAACTGAAAGAGATTGAAAATCTGAGACTTGAAGAAGAACAGAATATGGCGTAGTTAGCAGATCATGATTGTGAAAAGAGGAAAAGAACATGGCTAAATTTAATATGGATAAAATAAAAGGATTAGGCGGTGTGCCTGAACAGAACGAAAACAAGGGAATGGTCGGTGCAGGGCTTTTAAATGTGGCTTCCCAGGCACAGGCTGCCTTGCAGAAAGCAACGATCTTTGTACCATATGATAAGATTGTGCGCAATCCGATGAATAAAATGAGTTTGAAAAATATTGATGAACTTGCACAGTTGATCGAGCTGGCAGGTTTACAGCAGCCGCTTGTCGTAAAGCAGACAGGTGACGGAAAATATATGATCCTTACCGGAGAGCGAAGATATCTGGCAATCGGAAAACTGATCAGTGAAGGTAAATGGAATCCGGAGAATCTTGTGGAAGTTAAACTGCAGGATATGGACAAGCTCAATGTTCCATTACAGGAAGATACAAAAGAGCTGTTTGAAGTCGTAGTGACAAACCAGCACAGAAAGAATACTGATTCAGACAAGTATTTTGAGGCAATGGCATGGAAAAAGATCATTCGGGAATTTAGGGAAAATGGAAAGCAGCTCCGTGTAGTCGGGTATGATGAAAATGGAGAGCCGATAGAGCAGATGCGCACTATCATGACAACCGGAATGGATGATGATGGAAATGCAATCGAAGAAGATATCACCGGAATGAAAACACAGCAGATCATTGGTGACAAGCTTGGTGTCTCCGCAGCACTTGTTGGACAGATGGAGAAGATAGAAAACAATGGATCGGAAGCATTAAAAGATGCCCTAATGAATGAAAAAGTAGGAATTTCACTTGGATCAAAAGTGGCCGGACTTGACCAGAATGAGCAGGAGAACTTTTTAAAAACTGTTCTGGAAAAAAAGGACGAGGGAGACACGATCACAAATGATGATCTTAGAAGATATCAGTACGAGAAAGAGAAAGCTTCGGTAAAAAAGAAAGAGGAGGAGCCGGAGGATGATCTTCTTCCTGGAAAACTGATCACAGAAAAGCAGCTTAAGGCTGATCTTAAAAAGATCACAAAAGCATTAAAGGCAAACGGAGGCATCAGATTGGATGATGCAAAGTATGATTCATATATCCGGCAGATCCAGTTATTGGAAAAATTATTTGTGTAAGGAAAAGAGAAAAGCACTATGAAAAAATCGGAAATGAAAAGAAAAATTGAAAAAATGAAATTGAGACGCAAGGTTTGCAATATTTATGCATATTTGGCCTTTATTCCAATGTTGATTATTGCTTGTCTATTTTTTTTGAAAGGACCAAGTGTGCGACAATATATAAGAGATATTTTAGCCCTCTTTTTTATGTTGACAGGACTTATCGCAATAAGAATGAAAAATTATTATGATGAAATAATCGATCATTTGAAGGAAGATAAAAACTAAAATAACAAAATCGGAGGAGTATAACTATGATCTCTACAATATCAAAAATATGCGCACCATTTGTACTTATTTTTATAATTGATTTAGTATTTTTAATTCTCATATACAAAGCATACAAGCGTGGCAATTATGAAAGATACAACTTTTTTGTTAGAGCAGGCTGTGTAATATCTATTCTATTTATAGGTGTTATAGTGATTGCTTTATAAAGAAAATGAAGAAAGGGAGAAAACGAAATTATGGAATATGTTATACCGTTCGTTCTGATTGCGATTCTTGTACTGATAGTTTGGTTGGTTTCATCATGGATATTATTTTGAAGGTAAATAAAAATGATACATAGTAGGAAAAAATACGTTCCAACATTTTTTGGATTCAATAATTATGAGTGCAAACATGAAGATTTTTATTGCTATTACGAGGAGGCTATTTGGAATAAATATGGGCTTCATTTTACTATTCATGATAACTCCGGACAAGTAGAAGATATTTGTATCAAAGGCAAAAAACATAGCAAACCTCCATATGCTTTCAATAGTTATGAGGAAATGATGATTCAAACTGAAAAGCATGCAAGAGGAACTTATGTGGCAGATCAAGTAGGTAATATTCGTAAGGAAGCAGTATATTTAATTCTTGATTTAGACAAAAATGGAATCCTTCGTTCCGACCCATACGATTTCGATGGATATGTTAGCAAAAGAGGAACCATTTTTAACATTACAAGCGAGGGAACCTACAATGGGAAAAAATGGTTTAAATTGAAGGAAGAAGATAAACATTTAGTTTTTCCAGATATTGTTAAAGCGGCAACATACATAGAAAAACATTATGGCACATGGGCCTGTTCTCATTATTTAAAAAACATACCGGGAAACTATTAGAAGAATATTTTGGAAGACTAAGAGATACCGAAATGAAGAAAAAATGTAAAGGATGCCGAGCATTACAAAAAAAACTACTTGGAATTGGATATTATTGTGGTTTGAACCACCCCATCAAAGTAACATCTGAAATTGACGGGATTCCGGTAGAATACAAGCCGCTAGAAGAATGTGAAAAGCAAAAACAATTACAGGTTATTGCTCTTTGCACTTAGAGCAAACAAGACAAACCATAAAAAGATTTAGTTAGGAAAATTAGAATTTAGTGGAGGAAAGAAATTTATGAGATTGGTAGAAGTAACACCTGAAAATGATTATTGGAATAAGCAAAAAGTGTTATATGCATATGACACAGATAGAGTGGCAACTTTATTTGACGAAAGTACCGAAAATGAAAAAATATATGGTTATCAATTCCTTAACAGAGACGTGCAGGAATTAATCGATGATGATATTCATAGTTGGGAAGATGCGGAAAGAGTATTTTTAGAAACAATCACTGATTTACTTGATGATGAAGCAAAATACTACGATGAACTTAAAAATATGTGTAAAGAACTAATCAGTTAAACTGAACTTTAATCAAGAAAGGAATGAAAAATTTGGGAAATAAATATACGGTAGTAGGTAATTTCAGACAACCTCATAAGGATTGTGAGGGCGAGACATTGACGGACTTATCCTTTGATGAAGTCATGAAAATTGAAAGTGAATGGAAAAAGGAGAAAAAATACAAAGAAGTTTTCCATTTCAAACAAGACTAAGCTGAACTTATTTAGAATTAGTGGAGGTAGACTATGAACAAGAAGGATATTTTAGAGATCAAACGGCGTTTCAAAAAAGAAGCCTGCACTTTTACAAGAATGTGCGGCTGTTATGTAGATGCCGACCACAATAAAATCACTAAAATCGGAGAAACATTTCTGAATCTCGAAGATGAAGAATTTTATAAATATCTGGAAATTGCCAAAAAAGTATTATCCGGTACGATTGGAAATAATCTTTTAGAACTGGAATTTCCACTGGCAGAGGAAACCGCTGGCGGCAGACAGCAGTTTTTAATGGGACTGCGCGAAAGCAAGCTGAAAAATGACGATCTGCTGGATACTTTCTATGATATGATCATCGACAGTTATGACTACGTTGGAAATTATCTCATTCTTATTTTCCACGATGCCTATGATGTTATGACTAAGACCTCTGATAACGGTAAATTAGATGAATCGGAAGAAGTATACGAATATCTGCTGTGCGCGATCTGTCCTGTGAATCTCACCAAACCGGGACTTGGCTACCGCGAGGATGAAAACCGTATCGGGCCGCGTATCCGTGACTGGGTTGTCGGGGCACCGGATACTGGGTTTGTATTTCCTGCTTTTACCGACCGGAGCACAGACATTCATTCCGTCATGTTTTACACTAGAGACACGAAAACGCCTCATGCAGAATTTATGGAAGCCGGACTTGGCTGTGGTGCAAAATTTACCGCAACCGAAAAGAAGATTACCTTCCAGAATATGGTAAAAGATGTGATCGGTGAAGATGATGAAGAATGCGACGCTATGTTCCTTGATATTCAGGGAAATCTGAATGGTCTGATCGATGTTCCGGCAGAGGATGAAGAAGAAAAAGAGCCGATGCCGCTTACCCTGTCCGATATTGATGCCGTCCTCTCCGACAGCGGACTTTCGAAAGAACAGGCTGCCTTTATTGAAAAGACATATGAAGATACATTCGGTGGGGATCTTCCTTCTGCGGAGCATTTAGTTGATCCAAAATTAGTAGATGCAAATGCAAAGCGCAGGGAAAAATTAGAGTTAGTAGAACAGGTGGAAAGTTTAAAACATCAGTTAGAAGAAACACGATCCATACCGGTTGATGATTCAGAGGATGATGTCCCGGAAATAAAAACGTATGATGTTATTCTCCGTGTAAAACCGGAAAAGATTGGTCAGATTCATTCGGATACGATCAATGGAAAGAAGTGCCTGATCATTCCTATGGAGGACAATGAACACGCTGCAGTAAATGGCATTAATACGACCATATAAAACAAAAGGATTTTGGGAGAGTGTGACATAGAAGCATGTTGACATGTCAAAACCATGACATGTTTATACAATAGACTATCAATGCAGAGAGGAGGAAATTCTTATGAAAAAAAGTACATTTAAAGATAGAATTTTAGCGTACTATAAGTTATTATGTAAATAGTATGCAGTATTGGTTGAAACACCTTAAGAAACAGAGTAATGCGAAATAATGATATATCACAATATTTATTATAAGCCATGATTATTTAGGGATGCTGCAGATGCTGTGGCATCCCATTGACAGGTTAGAATATATGAATCATTTGACATCTTTTAACATCACTACTACGGTAAAATACACAGAAAATGAGATATTAAAAAAGACAGGGCTCTCACAGGCAGCTTTCCATCGGAAAGCGATAGATGCGTTTCTGGCAGGTGATCAAAAGATTGACAGACGGCTGAAAATCAAAGAGATAAGCAATCCTGAATATGTTAAGAGGAGCTTTAAGGAGCTGATATATCTGGATGATGAACGGAGGAAGCTGCTGGAGCCGATCATGGAGCGTGAGAACGTGGGGATCACAGTTGTACTATTTCAGGCATTGTATGATTACTGTTTTGAAATGGCTTCCGTACTTGATCATGACGTAGTAAAAAATATAATTGAGGGAAACTATACACTATAGAATGTAGAGGTTTCACAATTATGTCAGTAGAAGAAGAACTGGAACGCTGGTACGATGTGCTGAATGAGAATGTTTTTAGCAGCCAGCTTCCCAACGCAGTTTTCACAGTTTACTGTTCTGAACAGAGAAAAAAAAGCAGCATAATCTATGAAAGCGGCAAGGTATATAACATTTATATACACAGAAACGTGCTGCATGGAGAGATTGATAAGATAATCACATTTATCATCCATGAGCAGGTGCATATTTATTGCAGAATAAAGAAAATTTCAGATACGAGCAGGAACCGCAGATACCACAATAACAGATATGCTGCTGTTGCAGAGGAGCATGGACTTATTCTGGAATATCGGGGCACAGAGGGCTATGTAACTGTAGGTACAGATGATGAAATCCTAAAATCTTTACCAGCCTTTATAAACCGTGACAGATGGGGGAAAATACTGTCAGAATATGAAATCCGGTATCAAAACAGACTAAACTATGATAAAGGCAATTTTTGTTCGCAGGTGTTTGCCTGTGAGAATTGTAACAATAAGGCAGTTGGCCAGGAGCGCACAAGAATCATTTGCGATAAATGCAGGACATTGATGGTGCCTGTTATACGCGAAAAAAACACGTTTTTGCCGGGAAAGTATAAAACTGTCAAATGTCCGGGATGCAGGAGAAAGATTACAGGAATAGATGACGGAAAATATATATGTGGATTTTGCTTTGAGAAAATGATTGACGCAAAGTGATGGAAAAGGTTGGATGAATTACATCTAACCTTTTTCTTGCTGTCCACATATCAGGATAAAGGGGCATTCGACATTTGGATAAAATAACATCAACATCAGAATTTGCTTTTTCGACTACGAGGTGGGAAGGGGATGCACTTCGTAACAAAGGAGAGTCCTATGGTTATGGGCGTGTATCTACAAAACAACAGAACCTTGACCGGCAGCTGGTACAGTTTGCAATCCTGCCGATCAAAGAGAGTAATATATTCGTAGACAAGGAAAATGGCAGCACATTTAACAGGACTAATTATAAAAAGCTGGTTAAGAGGCTTAAGCCGGGAGATACATTATACATACACAGCATCTACCGGCTTGGCAGGAATTATGACGAGATACTGGAGCAGTGGTCTGTTTTGACCAGGATAAAAAAAGTTTATATCGTAGTATTGAATATGCCGATCTTGGATACGAGACTGGAACGCGACCTCATGGAAAGGTTTCTGTGTGATGTCATATTACATATACAGGCATTTGCAGCGGAAAATGATAAAAATAATATTAAGGTGTCACAGGCAGAGGGGATTGCGAGTGCCAGGGAAAAAGGTGTAGTGTTTGGCAGACCACGTAAAAGCGACATCGATGGATTTAAGCAGAGGTATGAGGAGCTTAAGGAGCAGGGGTTAAAGAATGACGAGATCGCAAAGGAGATTGGCATTGGGATCAGTACACTGTACCGTTATCTCCGGGAACTAAATACAAAATATTGAACAAAAAAATGGAACAGCCACAAGCTGTTCCATTTTTTAAAAATCGATTTCACCTTGGTTGTTGACAATTTTATAAAAATAAAATATAATCTAACCAAGGCATTGAAATAAATTGATCGCAACAATTTATTTCAATTGTATGATATTCAATCTCCAACATTAAATATCATCTATTAGTATAATAACAAAACCACCTTGAAATGTCAACGTATATTTGACAAAAACAAGAATCTTTACATAGAAAAAATGCTTATTTTTTGCTAGTTTCATGTAACAATTATACAAAACAGATAGATAATAATGAGGGTGAATCGCATCATACAATTGCGTATTTACCCTCTTTTTATTTTGTAACCAAAAGGACGATTCACAGATGCAGAAACTTAGTGTTGAAGTCCTGGAGAAAATGCTCGGAGCTGATCTGTCAAATCATGAGATAGATATGATGCTCTACATTGCCCGTTTTCAAGACGAGTTCGGGCATATCCGGGGCGTGTATTACAGAGATATTTGTGAAAACGTCGGACTTTCATATCAGGGATTTTATGATTGTCTGCATTCCCTTGAACGTAAGGGAATCATAGCGTGCGAAAAGCGTAGTTATTTTGACTGGGATATTCAGGTCATCAATAACTCTTTTTGTGGTACGGAAAACTTTGGGCGGGGTTATGTATCGCTGCATTGTGGCATGGTGCGGTCAGATGAGTTTAAACAACTTAAAGGCGGCGCAAAGCTTATGGCATTATGGCTCATGCGTGAATGGCTGATCAGCAGGAGCCGGTCCGGAAGCAGTGCGTACCAGATCACAAAAGAAAACCTGATTGCAAAATTTGTAGGACTGCTTAATGTGTCCAGACGTACTGTGAGGGAATATTTGGGCGATTTAGAGCCTTTTATGGATGTGTACTTAGAAAAAGGCCGTAAGTACTTTATAACCTTTAAAAAGGGCGCATACGAGGCTCTGCCGGGCAGGGATTCTGAAAACGATGAACTCAGAAACCACACGGTTACGATCTCCTGCAGGAGAAACCGGATCAAGGACGAGAACAGGCAGAAAGAGGAAGAAATCTGTACCATCCTAAAGCAGCACCACAAGGACATCATTAAGAACCTAGAATTTGATCTAAGTGCCATAATCAGGGAAAGCCTGGCACGGATCAATGCGAGCATACATAACAAGTACAAGTGGAAGAGGTATTTAAATCCTGCACTGGTACATAAGATCGTGATAGAGGAGCTTGCCAATGCGTAGGCATATACAATTGAACAGGGATTATGACAGACCTATGAGAGCCATAGGTCTCTTCGTGGTATCATAAATAGCATCTGGAGAGCCAGATTATCCATCCAAAAGGCAGTTTTCGGTGAAAAAGACACTGGGAGCTGCTTTTTCTTTTTTTACTGGATGAAAGTATTCAAGTTTCACGACAGTTCAGAAAAAAAATATTCAAATATCATTTCAATTTTTGATAAGGATATTCAAGTTTTAAACGGCTTATATAAATTTATTCAAATCTCGCAGTAATAAATGAGATTCTCTATTCAATTTCCAAACTATCCACAAAGTGCCTCAAAGCCCCATAAATAGGGCAAAGACACAATATTTAAAACGGCTAATAAATCCTTTCTAAATACAATTCTTTCTTTTTATCAACTATATCTTGTTTGGGAATCAACTACTCTGCAAACAATCTCTTTTTAATTGATCCATGTCACCTCGACACACGAAAACACTCATCCATCCACACAATAAGGAAGCCGAAACGCATAGCGTTCCGCCAATATCTAAACTGGCATAAATGCCAGAATTAATAGATACCAGTAATCCTGATAAACGAAATAACTTATCAATCCATATGCTGAAATTCCAAAGAAAATGACAACAGCAAGACAATGAAAATCCAAGGGAAAAATTCAATAAAAAGAAAATTAGAGGGGGGTGATTACATTTCAATTATTGTCAAGCATGGAAATTTATGGTAAAATTTCCTTTGTAGTAAAATTGTGTCGAAAACTATACTTTTTGGCAAACAAAAAAACATGAAAAAAACGTCAAATCTGTGTCGCAATCGCAGATTTTTTTTAATTTTCAGGTCATTTTATCCTCAAAAACACGACTTTTGAAAAGTATGATTTTTGAAACTTCATTGACTAACATGAAAGGAGGATATGTGACCAAAATAGAACAAATGTTCTTGACGTTGTATTATATTTATAGTATAGTATGGATAAGAAAAATACATTTGGAGGTCACAAAATGAAGAACACAAGTTATAAAAATAAACAATTCGTACTTTTAGGAATGACTTTTTTAAGCGTGGCTGGTATTGCCGGATGTTCCAAGGTGGAACTCGCGCAGAGCACAGTGACACTGGAGCTTGGCGATGAGCTGTCGGAAAATGTTGAAGATTATCTGCAGAATCCGGATGAGAAAATCTTAAAGGGTGCAAGCCTTGATCTGTCAGCAGTAGATGAAACAAAAGTTGGTTCGTACAATGCTGCCGTTGCATATGATGGGAAAAATTATCCATTTACGGTAGAAGTGAAGGACACGACTTCACCTCAATGCGAAGCAAAAGATTATATCTACATGCAGCCGGGAACCCTGACCATGGATGATCTGGTAACGGAGATCAAAGATGCATCGGAAACTTCCAGTGGGATCGTTTCTTGTGAGATAAAGGATGATCTTGCAGCTTGTGATTATGATGATATGCTGCAGGAAAAAGCGGCGGTAGATAATGCAGAGCCGTATGATGGAGCAGATTATCAAGAAAGTGTTCAGTTGGATGATGAAGGCTGCTATGAAGTGACAGCACAGGTAAAAGATAGTGAGGGCAATTTTACAGATATAACATTAAACGTTTACGTGGATGGCACAGCTCCGGAGCTGGCACAGAATGTGATTGATCTGGATGTGGATGCATCCGGGATCAGTATTGACGACATCAACACGGATGATGCGGAAAAGATTGCGGACATGCTGCATGAGCTTCCGGATTTTGCAAATGCAGAGTGGGCGGCAGCCAGTGATGCATTTTGCGGGGACAATGTGATCAGCTATGAATATGAGCAGAAATCATTTAATCTGCAGAAAGAGAACCCTGTAGAAGTATTAAATGTACACTGCACAGTGCAGGATCAGGCTGGAAACGAAAACGAGGCAGATTACGAAGTGACGGTTACATACACTGGACTGGATGCAGAGGCATTGTTGGAAAAGACAGGGCTGATTATGCAGATAGCGGACACCTCAACAAATAATAATTCTACAAGTAGCAATAATAATATGACCAAGAGTGATGGCAAATCAAACAAAAATCAAAATGGAGAGTATAAGGGTAATGATACTGTAAATGATTTGGGAATGACAGATGCGGAATTTGCAGCCATGTTTGATTCGATGACTCCGGAAGAAAGAGAAGCATTTTTAAATTCTATGGCTAGTGGAAGTACAGATGAAAGTTATAATATTGCCACAGAGCAGGGAACAATTTCATATTATTATGATAGTAGTGCAGCTCAACAGGTTTTTAGTCTTGTAAATCAGGAAAGAGTAAATAATGGACTTCCAGAATTAACTTGGGATAGTGATATGGCATCATATTCTGACAGGCGTGCAATGGAAATAGTTACAGATTTTAGCCACAATTCTGCAGGTGGAAAATGGAGTGTAGGTGAAAATATTGGTCAAGGATATGAAAATGCCAGTGCAGTTGTAAGTGGATGGATGAACTCAGAAGGACATAAAGCTAATATATTGAGCACAGTATCGACAAGAGCATCTGTTTCTTGTTATGTTGAAAAAGAAACTTTCAGTAATGGCTCAAGAATTAATAATCATTATTGGGTTATTAATTTTACACATTAAAAGCATTCCTTTAAAAATTTAATAAATTGCACTGATTTTATTGGTTTGGTATAATGAATGAGGTGCTGCGAGAAAACGGTAGGCGGTTAGCCCTCAACAGAGGGACTGAACCCTCTGATTACATAGAAATCTTCGCAAGAAGAAATTCATGAATGGAGGGGATGCTAATGATAACACTGACGGAACTTATTCAGTTCACGAGTTTATTGATAAGCGTTGCCGGATTATTTTACCTGATAGGGAAAGATAACCATGGCAAAAAAAAATAACCGCCCCCGCCAGGATACGGTTATTTTTCATATAACGTAAGCCGGGCTAACCGTCTATCGGTAGCACCTTTACTATTATAATAGCAACGAGACATCTAAAAGTCAAGTTGAGAAAAGCACAGAAATCTGTTAAGATCAATATAGGTGCTGCGAGAAAACGGTAGGCGGTTAGCCCTCAACAGAGGGACTGAACCCTCTGATTACATAGAGATCTTCGAAAGAAGAAATTCATTAACGGAGGGGATGCTGATGATAACACTGACGGAACTGATCCAGTTCACGAGTTTATTGATAAGCGTTGCCGGATTATTTTACCTGATCGGGAAAGATAATCATGGCAGAAAAAAATAACCGCCCCGGCCAGGTTGCGGTTATCTTTTTAACTAAAACACCGGGCTAACCGTCTATCGGTAGCACCTTTTGTAATTTGATTATACCATAGTGATATTAAAAAGTAAATAAGATCATTTAAAAGTCCGACCTTGCGTTGGAAAAACGAATTGTTATTTTTACTAATTTGTAAAAGAGACAATGAAAAAGAAAGTAAAGAAAAGGTTTTTTGCCATTCTCTTACTTCTTGCAATCGTTTTTTCCAACGTGGGGGTGGACTTTTTTTATGTCCAGGCGAGCAGCATAGAAGCAAATGAGAGTGTGCAGGAAGAAAACACAGAAACGATAACAGACACCGGAAATGTGGAAATAGGCACGGACAGCGTTTCTGATACAGAGGAAGTGAGTGAGAGCACGGAAACTGTGGAAGATACGGAGAAAGTGGCTGAGAGCACAGAGACGGTTGCTGACACCGAGGTGATTGACACAGAAGAAGATATTCCGGAAGAAGCTGCTCCGGAAGAAGAACAGATTCCAGATCAGGAATACACATGGAGAGATACGACTGCAGAACGCAATCTATATTATGATGACTGGTCAAAAGAAAACATGGGGCGCATCTATCTTGGAGAAACATTAGAAGAACTTTTCCAGATGTATGAAGATCCAACGTTGGAAATGGCAGGATGGGAAGATTTCTTCGAAGGTACGTGTTTTGCAGGTGCAACCTTGGAAGATCTGAAATGGCTGCAGGAAAGCGGATACACAATGGATCAGCTTATACAGATTGCATCTGATAATAACAGAAGCAGTGTGTGGCAGATGTTGAGTGGAATTGCATTGATGGCAGCTTATAAAGATAAAACAGTGTCATTTGGAGGAGCTACAAAGACAGGACATATCCCAGCCTTTGGTAAAAGAAATGCACCACTTTATACGATGTCTATGGGGGGCAAGAAAGCATTCTGTGCAGACTGTGGAAAGCATATGTCATCATCAACAGTATTGTCATATGTATCGGAAGTAAATACTACATACATAAAAAAAGCAATGGCATATGCAGATAATGGTGGTTATTATCCTTTTTCACAGTTTTATATATGGGCTGGTGGAAATAAGGAAAACTATTGTAAAGGATATGCGCAGTTTAACTACAGTATGATGCATCAAGATTTATCATATGATCAAATTGCTGCATTAACCAATGCAAATGCTTCTTATGCATCGTTATACAAAGAAGCTGAAAAATCATATGACTCAATTTCTAATACAAGCACCAGTGGTGTGCATGTTTATATGTATTCCAATGGTAATAGTTCATATCAGAGAATTTATGCATTGATAAGGACACCAGAGATTCCGGCTCCAGATCCAGATCCTGGTCCTACACCTACAGATGATCCGGTTTATGCGGATGTATCTGCTGATGCAGAGGCTTATGTGGATGCGAATGTAAGCTTAAATGTTGTAAAGAAGGATAACGTGACAGGTCAGGGACTGGCAGGTGCAGTATTTAATTTCTTCAAAGACGGAGGATTTGAGGGAAGCGGAACGACAGACGGCAATGGAAATGTAAGTTTTTCTTTTACGACATCTTACTATGGGGCTGCCAGCAGCTCCAAGACGTACTGTACGAATTACGGTTCGTTGACAGACGATAAAAAGGCAACGGTAAGTACATATACCAGTTATGACGCTGCTTACAATGCAGCTTATAACGAGGCATACACCAAGGCTTTAAATGCAGCCAATGCAGCTAAGAACAGTACAAGCCATAATTATTCCGCTACGGAAGTGACAGCCAGAAATGGTTATTACTTAAATCCGGGGAATACGACAGTCGGACAGAGTGCCGCAGGGGATGCATCTTTAAATCTGTCACTTGCAAATGTGAGGACGACAGGAAGCATTACGATCACGAAAGAAGATAGTGAGACAGGTGCAATCGCACAGGGCGATGCAACACTGTCCGGCGCGGTCTATGGACTGTATGCAAGGAACAACATCGTGCATCCGGACGGACATACCGGAATCTTATATACAGCCGGCACGCTGGTGGCGACATTTCCGGCTACGGACGAGAACAGACAGGCAAGGCTTAACAACCTTTACCTTGGAAATTATTACGTGAAGGAGATCACACCATCCACCGGATATCTTCTGGACACCAAGGAGTATGACGTTGCTGTCACTTATGAAGGGCAGGACGTACCAAATGTGGTAAGGACATCTACGGTGACAGAGGATGTGATCAAGGGAAATATAAGGCTTGTAAAACATTTACAGGAAAAGGATCCTTCGGCTGCATCCAGACCGCAGGTGCCGGAGGTAGGAGCAGAATTTGACATCATCCTGAAATCATCCGGCGTGACATATGCGCACATTGTTACGGATGCAGACGGATTTGCCCAGGCAAATATGCTACCATACGGGAATTACATCGTAAGGCAGACAAAGGGTAAGGAAGGTTATTCATTTATCACTGATTTTGAAGTATTCATCAGGGCGCATGAAAGGACGTACTCTTACATTCTGGAAAACCTTGATTATACATCACAGCTGCAGGTCTTAAAAAAAGATGCAGAGACAGGTGAGCTTGTCAAGGTGGCAGGTGCCAAGTTTGAGATCTACAACGAGGCAGGGAAAAAAATTGTTCAGACGGTTTTATATCCTACCAAATATGACATATCGGTATTTGAGACAGACGAGAGCGGTATGCTGGAGCTTCCGCAGTGGCTTGGAAGTGGAAACTATACGTTAAAAGAAGTCCAGGCACCGGAAGGCTACATTTTAAATCCAGATCCTATCCCATTTAAGGTTTTCAGGGAATATGAGGAAAAGGATAAATGGGGTGATTCCGTGATCCGCGTGGTATGTGAGGACGTATCGGTCAAAGGAATCATCGATGTTACAAAGGTGGCACCGGTATTGACTGCTTATGAGGATGGAAAATTTATTTATACCGAAGAGCGTGTGCGGGACGTGAGATTCCAGATCATAGCGGCGGAGGACATTTACCGTGCGGACAGACAGACGGATGCCGAAGGTAATCTGATAACCCTCTATAAAAAAGGAGACATAGTTGAGACGCTTGTAACTGATCCGCTTGGGGAAGCTTCTTCAATGGAGCTGCCGCTTGGAAAATACAAGGTAAAAGAGATTTATGTGCCGGGTGGTATCTATCTGGATCAGGAAGAGATCGAAGTGGAACTGAAATATGAGGATGACCGTACAGAGATCGTTTTCTCTCCGGCAGATTTTTATGATCAGAGACAGGAAATCGAGATTGGCGCATTTAAGTATGACACAAAAACAAACAAAGCTATTCCGGGAGTAGAGATCACGATATACGCAAACAGGGATATTCTTGATTATTACGGTAATGTGCTTGTAAAAAAGGGTGATGCCATCAGGAGCATTGTTACGGATAATGACGGAAAAGCAGACTTTGGAAAGGATCTTCCATTAAATGCCTATGCTGCCGAAGGTGATGATCCGGATGTGGAAGAGCCAATGTATTACATGAAGGAAACAAAGTTTCCGGTTGGTTATCTTCCGGAAGATAACACATATTTCATTTACAGCAGTACGCCGGACATGACAGTACAGTTTGTTAAGGAAAATGTGAATGTCAGCAATGTGCATGTGGATGGAATCATCAAAGTCACAAAGACAGCTCCGGTTCTTACCGGATATGACGAAAACGGACGTTTTGTTTATACGGATGAACGCATACATGATGTGAAGTTTCAGATCATAGCAGCGGAGGATATTTACCGTGCAGACTGTGATCTTACGGAAGATGGGGAACTTATCCCAATCTACAAAAAAGATGAAGTGATTCAGACGCTTACAACGGATAAGGATGGATATGCAGAGACGGCAAAACTACCGCTTGGAAAATACCGGGTAAAAGAGATCTATGTGCCGGGTGGAATTTATCTGGATCAGGAAGAGATCGATGTGGAACTGAAATATGCAGATGATGATACAGAGATCGTATATGAGAACGCAGATTTTTATGATCAGAGACAGAAGATCGAAGTGAGCGTGTATAAATACGACAAACTCACGGACAAAGCGATCGGCGGTGTGGAAGTATCCTTGTATGCGAACCGGGATATCCTGGACTATTACGGAAATCTGCTTGTACAGAAAGGAACACTGATCAGAAAAGGTATTACAGACAATGCCGGAAATTATGTATTTTCGACAGACATTCCGTTAAATGCTTACGCAAAAGTGACGGATGATACGGACGAGGAAGAACCTATGTATTACCTGATCGAATCCAAATTTCCGGATGGATACATTCCGAATGACATGGTTTATTACATCGACAGTAAGACACCAAAAATGACGATCAGGAAAACTTCTGAAAACGTGGACATCAGTAATGATCCGCTTCTCGCAGAACTAGAAGTGGATAAGAGCGCACCGGAGTATGCAAGTCCGGGTGGAACTTTTCGGTATACGATCCAAAAAGTTACAAACCAGTGTGTTTACGAAATGGATGAATTTACATTGACAGATGTGCTCCCGGAGCATGTAAAACTGTCATCGCTATACACCGGAACGTTCAAAAATCCGCGTAACCATGCAGTTACCTATTCCATCTGGTTCAAGACTAACTTTGACAGCGAATGGAGGGCATGGAAAACCGCTATTCAGAGCAATGAGGCACAGGAATTAAAAGTTGCAGACATGGGACTTGGTGAGGATGAATATGTCACAGAGTTTCAGTATCGTTTTGGAACAGTGCCGCCATTCTTTGAAGTAGATGTGAACCCTTATTACGATGTGGTTGTGGACAGGGATGTTGATCTGAATACGGTTCTTGTAAACCATATCAAGCTTACTGGAAATAAATTTGGAAAGTATCTTACATCCGAAGATGAGACAGAAACACGTCTGTTATATGGAAAGATCAGAGCCTCTATTAATGGAAAAAATGGCAATGGTGGCTGGTTCGTACATACAAATGGTTCACCAAAAACTGGAGATCAGGGAAATCTTGCAGGTGCGGTTTTAGTGCTCTTTGCAGGAATTATGCTCATTGCAGCTTCAATAAAGAAAAGAAAAGGAAATAAGGTGCGTGGTATGAAAGTACACATTTTTATCCTGTTTACGGTAGTATCGGCATTTGCTTTTTCGGATCATACCTATGCTGCAGACAGCACAGTTGTAAAAGAGAACAGATACACCACAAACAGCAGTGATGACCTGCATGCAGATTATGATGAAAAGATTATTGAGGACAATACCTTTTATAAATTGAAAAAGGTTGAGTATGAGGTGATCGACAAAAGTCAGGTAATCGTAGACAAGAGCGTTTTAAGCGATCTCATGCTGGATACGGATGAATATGATCCTCCGGAAAAGATTACAGAAGATGGGCTTATTTATAAGCTTGTGGATGTAAAACAGATAGAATCTGAAACATTGGATCAGGAAGTATCAGGATTTGATGATTATGAAAAAAAGATCAGTGAAACAGATGTTCCGCAGACCAAGACATTGAAGGTGGAAGATCTTCGCACTGGCGAGGAAATGGAAGTGGAATGTCCATTGAGTGGTATTGAAGTGTTGGATGAAGGAACTCTCATTAAGGATTCTATAGATGTTACATTTGAAGGCTACAGTCTTGGTGTATTCGAGTGGAATGGAAATTATGTAAGGTCAGATGATGAGTATCCGTTAAAGGGATACGAAAAAGATCTGTTAAAGAGTGTTGGGTTATCACCATCTATTTATTCTGTAAGTTCTATTACTTGGAAAGGTGAACCATACACAGATGAAAATGGAGTAGACTGCCGGGATGCAGTCGCAGAAATACAGCATTATGGGTATTTGTATAGGGCAAATTACTCTTCACATATCAAATATGTAAAGTATGAGGCTTCATACGAAAACGCTGAAAATGACAATTTTAATTACGTCATCAAGGCAACGGCAGTATATGAAAAGGTTGTACCTGTTACACAGGCGGTATTTTACGCCGGGATCGGGATACTGATCTTCTGTATCCTGCTGGTACTCATAATGTATCTGGTTTCCAGAAGAAAAAAAGAAGATGAAAAATCTTCAATAAAAGAGGAAGGAGAAAAGGGCATATGGTAAGGATGATGACTGGTTTATCAAATCTGGTGGTAAGTTATACGCCAGCAGTAAAACTTTTGCTTATGATTGTTCTTATGATAATCGGTGCAGGATGCATAATCCCATTTGAAAAAACACAGACATGGGCAAAAAATGCAATTCCTTATGTGGCACTCGGTGCGGGAATTGTTTATTGTGCCGCAACTTTCGCAGAAGAAATAGCTTCTACTTTTGTGTTTGAAAGTGCAGCATATCTTATTTTTTAAACAGGACATCAGGAAGGTACTATTAATAGTACCTTCCGGCAAAAGGGGGAAAAATGCCGGATAAAAACAGGCGGTTGATGAAGATAAACCGCATAATTTCAAATAAAAAAAATGTTGCGTTGATAGTGATCGCAATAGATGTTTTATCTTTTCTCCTGATCAATTTTATCATCAATTCATTTGCAGGGATAACATCCAGCGTTGGTGGAAAAGGAAGTCTGGAAGATGCACTTACAGTCTTGAACATACTTCCAAACATGAACATGATAGTACATTCAAAATTTGTCAGATCAGTGTACACAGTCCTTTTTCTTTTTATTGCAGTGTTGGATGTTGCATTTGTTTACCAGATAAAGTTTGCCTATTCCGAGGAGGAAATCAATATAGGGCAGAAAGGTACACAGAGATGGACAACATTTGAAGAAATCAAACAACAGTATGTTGAGATTGAGGACAGGAAGGTTGAGTATGATGGACCGCCCGGATTCCCAATCTGTGAGCATGGAAATAAGATTTATATTGATACTTCACCTGTAAACAATGTTGTCATTGGTACAACGAGATCAGGAAAAGGTGAGACGCTTGTTTATAAGTCCATAGATGTATATTCCAGGTCAAAGCAGAAACCATCAATTGTGGCAATTGATATGAAAATCGAATTGTATAAATCATCAAAAAAGACCTTGGAAAGAAGGGGATATGAAGTATATCTGCTGAATCTGCAAGATCCTCTGCATTCTATGGGATATGATGTACTCGATCTTATCAAGCAGTTTTATAAAGCCGGAAATCCTGCAGAAGCAGAGCTTCAGGCACAGGCATTTACATATCTTGTATTTGACCCGGAAAATCAGACCGGAAATGAAAGGTACTTTGCGAGAACGGCTGCAACCATTACAGCGTGTCTTATTATTGCCATAACAGAAGATGCCCTAAAGGAAGATAGGATTATCAATAAAAAGAGAAAAGCAGCGTATAAGAAAAAAACAGAGGCATTTAAAAAACTGCCGGATGAAGAAAAGCAGAATGTAAGAAATGAATACCAGAATTACAAGACAGACGTTTTTTTAAACTACGATGTCCCTTATATACCGGATGAGGTCGAATATTACGATACGGATGTGAATGAGAAAAAGGTCAATATGTACAGTATCATTAATACATTTACAGAACTGCAGAGAAATGTGGTTGACCCGGATCATTACACTACTATGCTGGAAGTATTTTTTACAAAACGTCCTCCGCTTGACAGGGCAAAACTTAAATATGCGTCATTGGAATTTGCAGGATCAAAAACTAAAGGAAACGTTTACTCTACAATGCTTTCCAAACTGGATATTTTTACATTTGAAAATATTGCAAAGATGACAGCAGAAAACAGTATTCATTTTGTGGATATTGGATTTGGAGATAAACCGATTGCAGTATTCATTGGATTCCCGGATTATGATTCTTCTAAAAATTTTCTGGCAGTTACATTTATTAAGCAGGTATATGTAGCATTGGCGCAGAAGTGTGGAAAAAAAGGAAAATGTACGCGGAGAGTAAAGTGCGTCGTGGATGAGGCTGGAAACCTGCCAAAAATTGAGGACTTAAAGCAGATGGTAACAATTGGTCTTGGACGAAATATATTTTTTGATTTTTATATACAAAGCTTACAGCAGTTTGAAAGTGTTTATGGAAAAGATGGTGAGATTATCTATGGAAACTGCGGTAATAAAGTATATCTGATGGCAGGAGATGACGATACACCGGAAAAATTTTCAAAACAGATCGGAGCGGAAACGGTTACGGATCTGCAGAGAACAGGTTCTATGTTTTCTTTATCCAAACACTTTATGGAAAGTTCACTTGAAAAAAGACTGATCAATGCAAACCAGTTGCAGGAACTCCGGGAAGGAGAGGCCGTCATTAAGAGAATCATGAAAAGAACGGATAATCATGGAAATCCTATTATACAGACTCCAATTTTTAACAGTCTTGATACCGGAACAGCTTTTAAATACAGATATCAGTATTTGGCAGATGATTTTCCAAATGCGGATGAGATTGATCTTGATGATGTAAACACAGAATCAAGGGAATATATCAATCTGAAAAACAGGGTGTGGGATCCGGAAATTTCTTTCCGGCAGATGACACAGGAACAGGAAGAATTAAGTGAAAATGGAAATAGACTGAAAGATTTTCCGGAGGATGTCAGGGATGCAGTCTTAAGGATCATGGAAAAGATCAAAGGTGATGATTATAACATGGATGAAGTCTTGGACATGGATATTACTGCGATCAAGAGCATTATCAATGCTGATAATTATTTAAAGGATTACGAGAAAAAGGCAATTACAATAACAATCAACAGTGTAGGCGGAGGAAAGAAATGCGAAGATTCAGTAAAAAAAGAAAATTAATGGTATCCGCGCTATGTTTTGGGATAATGATTTTTTTGTTCCGGACAGATGTATTTGCCATGACAGGTGATGAATTTGCTGCATTTATGAGAAAAAACCAGGCATGGTTAGTATCAAACAATTTGTTTCTGGACATTGCACATACAATTGGCTGGGCACTTGTAAAGGGATGTGCAACACTGAGTGATTTATGCCAAAGCCTATATTCCTATTCGCTGGGATTAATAGATTTTACAACCTACGAACCTTTACAGCAATGGATAGCAACCTTAAAAGGCTTGTTTCAGGCACTGTTTACTGTATCACTTGTTTTTGCAGGAACAGTAATGATGATCGATCATGAAAAAAAGCCGAATTTTTTGAAAAGTGTTATGGTTGCAGGAATAAGCATTTCTGCACTTGGATACATCATAATCACGCTCAATCAGGGGGTAAATGCTTTCTGTCAGGAAGTGGCTGCCGGGGAATCCAATACAAGTAATATCATTAACGAAAATTTTTATGATTTTAAATATATTGATTCCAAATATGGCATGGCAAATATGGATATTTCCAATGAAAGTAATTTGGAAAATTATCATTATCCAGAAGGATCATTTGCGGTTGAAAATGTAAGGATCAATGATGTCATGAATTATGCAGATGCAGATGGTGATACAAAGTATATTTTAAGTCACAAACTATTATGGCAGGTAGATGCGTCTAATGGAACACAGTTTTATACGATTCAGGATATTTACAATGGTTTTGGATGGAACAGCTCCGGTGGTGATGACTGGTTTAATGAGTTTTATTACAGATATCACGTAAATTACATCAATATTTATATAACGCTGATTGCATACTGCATCGTTTATATATGTGTCAGCTATAAAACAGTAAGGATCATATACGAACTTGCGATAACAAGGATCATGGCTCTTTTATATTCCGCAGATGTAAATGGTCTGCAGAAGACATTGAAGATCCTTGGAGCTCTAAAGGATGGGTATGTAGTTCTTATGTTATCAGCAGTGTGTATCAAAGTTTTCAATTTTGCACAGTTGTATTTGAACAGCAAAGCCGGAAGCAATTCCCTGGTTTACAACATCGTTTTTCTTTTTACCGCATTTGCAGTAGTAGACGGACCGAATCTGATCCAGCAGCTTACAGGTATTGACGCAGGGCTGCAGAGTGGCTTTGGAAAGATCATGGCAGCTTACCATGTTGGACAGGCTGCCAAAAATACGATCTCAAGACCGGCACAATTCGCATGGCAGCAAAGACAGCATAGACAGTTGCTTAATGCAATGGGTGCAAACGGAGGCGGCAGAGAGTCATCAGGATCCGGAGGATCAGGAGGAAGTACATCATCCGGAAGATCCCATGGTGGAGGATCCGATGGTAACAGTTCCCAGACCGAAAACAGCAATGGCATGAATGGTGGAAACGCAAACCTGAACAGTTCTTTGGATCATGAAAGAGATAAAGGAGATGCACAGGGCAGTCAGAATGCCGGAGAAAACCAGAATGCAAGATCCCAGAATTTGGATAATGGAAGCCGTGATACTCAAAATGACAGCAAGACATCACAATCCGGTGGAGCTGATAATGACAAGAACGGTTCCGGAGATGATGGACAGCGGACAGGTTCCTCTAATATTGAATCAGACGTAAAAAATGCAGATGTGAATGAGAATGCACAGGCAATGAAGGGCAGTCCGATCGCAAATGATTCCAAGGATCAGTTGAAAAATAAAATGAACCAGATGCCGGGAAACAGACCATCAGGAAAGAGCGGATCAGCGAAGGGCAATATCAAACGTTCATCTGGAAATTACAAAGGCAGGGCTGCATCCATTGGAAAAGCTCCAAAGAGTGTTTCAAGAAGCGGCTCATTAAAGCCAGCATCTTCGTCACCAAAGATCAATTCTGTCAGAAAAAATAACATTGGCAGTGAAAAAGCAAAAGATGGGGAAAACATCCAGAGGAATATAAATAAGTCCGCAGATAGCAGAGGCTCATTTACGGAAAAAGCAGACATCAGCAGATTCTCTGTAAATGAAAATGATGTGAGCGGTATCAGGAATGCAATGGAGGATATCGGAAAGAAATCAAATCTTTCAGGCAGCGATAAGAAAGGAGATTAGAAGCTTTGAGTAAATATTATTCAGCTAAAGAAATTAAATCACAGTCAAAAATCTCATGGCATATTTACGCATTTGACTTTTTCTTTCTGCTGATTTATGGAGTGGCTGCATATATGATGCGTAGCCGGGTAAATTCCCATTTGACAATCCTGTATGGGATTTTTTCCGGGATTGTCGCAATAGGTTTGACATTGCCAAGTCCATACAATCATAAGAGAAGGATGTTTCAGTCTATTTTTCTATATTTGAGAAAGGATAAGGATACATACCATCCGGTCAGGAGTGATGTATTTGAGAGGACAGAAAACAATGAATCTGATATTTAGTTTCTTGGGTATGGTCGTATGTACGGCAGCCTTGATTTATATGGTGGTAAAAAAGCCGGACAAAAAACAGAAAAAGGCAGGGGCTTCAAAGAATACATTACAGTTGCTGCCGGAACGGTATTACGATGATGAACTGGATGCTTTTGTTATTGAAAAGGATATGACGGGATATCGGTATATGGATCTGATAGAGATAAAGTCGCAGGATCTAAACAATCTTTCAGAGGATGAGGTCTATTTTAATATGGCAAAGCTTTCAAGGTTTTTTAAGCGCTATGAAATTGACATAAAGCTTATTGCACTGAATTTTCCAAGTGATATGAGCAAACAGAAAAAATATTACATGAAAAAAAGAGAAAGCACGAAAAATGCCAGATATCAGAAATGGATCGACAGGAAGATTGAGCAGTTTGAATGGCTGGAATTAAATCAGACGACACGAGAGTATTACTGCAAGATTTTTGCTGATAATGAAGAAAAATTAGTGCTGCAAAGGAATCAGATGATAGATGATCTTGGGATTGGAAGGGATGGTCTATTGCTGGAAATCGAGAAAATGAAAAAAATAGAGATCCTAAATAAATGTAATAACAAAAATTCTATGATCTTGAAAAGGGAAAACAATGATTGAGAATAAGAAAAGACAGAAAGAGCCGGAGTATGATATTGAGTTAATAAAAAGGATACAGCCACATGGCGGCATCAGCTTTAAGGATGATCTTTATGTGAAGACAGGAGACGGATATGAGGCATGCTTGCATATCATGGAATATCCGCCGGAAATGGATGATTACTGGCTGGCTCCGTTGACCAATATCAAAGGTACGGTTGTCACCGTTGACATTTCAACGGATGATGCGGAAGAAGTCAAGAAAAATTTAAACAGATCCATGAGTGAACAGAATCAGAGATACAGAAGTGCTACGAACTATGTGGATGAGAATGATGCAGAAACAAAATTCCAGATGATGGATAATCTCCTTCAGGAAATATCAAAGATGAACGAAGTTGTAAAGGTCATTGACACAAGGATTTTTGTTGCAGATAGGACATGGATCGGACTGGAAGAAAAGATCAAAGAGATAAAGACAAAGCTTGATAATCAGGGATATAAAGCATATATCAATCTGAATGAAACAAGAGATGATTGGATGTCCATGAATAACACATACACGCAACAGCAGAAGAACAGGGAGGCAGTGGAAGGACAGAGCTATTCTTCGAACTCTCTGGCTGGCGGATATCCGTTTCATTTCAGTCAGTTGGAAGATCCAAGAGGCGGATATTATGGATACACACCGACAGGTGGAAACTTTGTATGGGACATGTTCTATAAGACAAAAATGAGGTCTTATTACAATAGTCTGGTCTTTGGAACAATGGGATCCGGAAAATCTACATTGTTAAAAATAATGGAAGAAGATGAAGGTGTAAAAGGACATTTTCTCCGGATTTTTGATGTGGCAGATGAATTTGTGGCACTCACAGAAGAACTTGGAGGAAAAATATTAAAGCCGGACGGATCAGGAAAGGATATTCAGAATCCATTAGAGATACTGCATGCTACAGAAAGTGAACAGTTGAACTTTTCACGCCATATATCAAAGCTTACAACGTTTTATAAAGCATTAGATCCGGAAGCAGAAAGCACGGAAGTTACCGATTTTACAAATCTGCTTACGGAATTTTATGAAAGCATTGGGTTGACACCTCTGGTAAATGGTGTGGAGAGGCAGATATCCGGACTTCCGCCAACATCTTATCCGATATTCAGTGAATTTTTGGAATATCTGAATAACCGGATTACAGAAATCACGGAGAAAGAATACAACAAGGCAGAAATGGTATTTGCCGAGGCACAGTTGAAATCGCTTTACAAAATTACACGTCAGATATCGTCCCTCATTAAGACGTATGGAAATATGTTTAATGGTCACAGCACGATCAATAACATTATGGATGAACAGATAGTATTGATTAATATTTCAGGATTAAAGGACATGGCGCAAAACGTATTTGCTGCACAGATGACTTCTTTAATGGCTCTTTGCTGGGACAATATGGTTACAAATGGTAAGGTCATGAAAGAAAAATATGAGAGTGGGAAGATTTCTATCGAAGAAGTGGTTGATTTCCTGATTATAGTGGATGAGAGCCACAGGTGGGTAAATACAAAATTTGAAGTGATTCTGGATATGGTCATTACATACATGAGAGAAGCAAGAAAATATTTTGGAGGCATATGCCTGGCAAGCCAGAGTGTCAGAGATTATGTTCCGGAAGGTTCATCGGGTGCTGCATTTAATAAGCTGAAAACATTGTTTGAGTTGACACAGTATAAATTTATTCTGCATCAGGATAGTAATGCAAAGGAACTGTTGCGGAGTATATTCAATGGGATTTTAACAGAGTCACAGATCAGAAAGATTCCACAGTTGGAAATGGGAGATGCGATTGTGAACCTGTCATCAGCGCAGACAATGGAAGTGCATATTCAGGTAACGGAGGAAGAAAAGGCAATCTTTAAGGGAGGCGTTTAATGAAAAAATCAAAGGCAAAAATAATTGCCTGTTTGGTGATGATTTCATCATTATTGCTTTTCATGTTTCCTGTAATCGTTGCTACGATCCAGTACCGGAATTTACAGTTCATTTTATTTAACGGATATAATTCAGAGCAGATCGAAACATCTATGGGTACACTTGGCATAACCGCAGAGGTGGAAGCTTATAGAGATTTGGTGACAGAGTATGCGGTTAAATATGAGATAGAAGATTATGTGGATTTACTTCTTGCAGTTATTATGCAGGAATCCGGAGGGATCGGAAATGACATTTTTCAGGCATCGGAATCACTTGGATTAAGCCCTAATACGTTATCAGTGGAGGAATCCATAGACCAGGGTGTAAAGGTAATGGCTGCACGGTTGGATGCAGCAAAAGTCGAATCCATTACAGATATGAATAAAATACGACTGGCACTGCAAGGCTACAACTTTGGTGGTGGTTATATAAGATATGCCATTAACAGAGATGGTCAATGGACGCAGGATAACACAAATGACTTTGCTAAAGATCAAAGCAAAGGAAAAAAGAGAAGTGGGAACAAGGCACAGACACTTGGCGTATGGGCGTATGGGGATCAGTATTATACGTTCCATGTTTTAAGATATTATTCAGCCTCTTACTCTGCAGAAGGAAACAGTGGAGTGGTCGATGTGGCAGAAAGGTGCCTTAATTATCCTTATGTGTATGGTGCTACCGGTCCGGATAAATTTGACTGTTCCGGACTTGTATATTACTGCTATAAATTATCCGGAAAATATACCGGGGCAAGATTAACAGCAGCGGGATATAAAAATATAGCAGCACCAATAACACAGGAACAGGCAGTACCAGGAGATCTCGTGTTTTTTACAAGAAAAAATGGTATTACGCATCATGTGGGAATCTATGTTGGAAATGGTCTTATGATCCATGCACCGAAGCCCGGAGACTATGTTAAATATGGAACTATAGAAAGAACCAATGAAACCGTCAGCTTTGGCAGGTTATCAAATACAATACAAAAGGAATAATTATGAAAAAAGACAGATCAAAGATATTAGGAATGGGATGCATTTTATTTGCCGTATTTATCCTGATCGTAAGCGGCATCCAATACTTCCATAAAGAAAAAAAATCAGGAGTAAAGCCGGATGACAGCGATTTTTATGGTCAGACGGAAGAATATGATTTTAATGATATGGATAACAGTACATATGTGCCGGAAGTAACGGAAACAGTACAGGAAACGGAGGAAGAATTTGACGATAATGTAGAGCCTCTTGTATATGAAGATTTTCAAATTGAGGATCTTACAGAGGAAGAAAAACAGGCAATCGGTGACAATTATGATTCCTTAGTTGCTGCAATTCAGGAAACAATGTATGCATGTGGATTTTATGACTATACATATGCAGTGTCACTTCATGATCTTGAAATCAATGATGAGGCAGGAACGGTCACGTTGGGCATGGAGGTCATGGCAAACAAAAAAGTAAATATTGATGCGGTGCTTTACGAGAGTGTAGCACAGTGGCAGATAAAAATTTGGTAAGGAGTCCAGATATGAAGATTTTAGATTTAAAAAAGAAAGATGATGAAAAAGCAAAACCATCAAAACAGATGCTGATCACAGGAGCTGCAATCATAGCAGCAATGATCGTAACCATTATCATCATTTATTTTTTGATCCTTCCGGGATATAAGAAAAAAATAGTGGATGATGTGCTTTACGGTGACATATCAGATGATGTGGTCACGGAAACAACCACAGAAGTGGATAATGCGTATGCGGCCGCAGAGCTGAAAGATGAAATATCAAAATATGTGGCAAATTATTTTACAACCACAAATGTTGAAGAATATTTAAGTGACGAAAATGTAGAGCAGCTTGCAGATCTGATCATCAAAAGCTTAAAAGATGCAGGACTGCTGGAGCAGAAGGACAATTCTGATGAAATCAGACAGTCAATCATGGATCAACTGAAAGAACTGCTGGAACAGAATAATCTTACAAATGAGGAAAAATACGAACTGCTGAAAGAACGCTTTGAAAAAGAATTAAAGGAGCTGCAGGAAAAAGATACTCTTACAGAAAAAGAGTTCCAGAGTGTCATATCTATTATAAATTCACTGAAAGACAGCACAGCCACCGATTTTGAATCATTAAAGACAGAAATCATAAAACAGCTTACAAGCAATAAAGAGTTGTCGGATGAAGAGATTGCGGCAGTTAAAAAAGCATTGGAAGATATGGCAGAGCAGAACAAAAAAGATCTTTCGGATTTTAAAAAATATTTAGAAGATGAAGTTGTTCCTGGCATTCAGCAGACAATCAATGAAAATACACAGAATATCGAAAACAACACGAATGCTATCACACAGAATACACAGGACATCAATAATAATACAACATCGATCAGCCAGAACAGTCAGGATATCCAGAACAATGTTACATCTATTTCAAATCTGATCACATCATTTAATGGTATGCAGACGGATGTATCTAATATCAATAATCAGGTATCGATACTTTATGACAGATTAAATAATTGCTCGGTCAAATACGAAAATAACCATTTCTACGCAACATTTGATGAAGGGGGTGCCGATCCAGTAACAAAAAAATTGGACTTTGCGGAGTAAAACTTAATACAAATACAGGAAGTACTTCGCAGGAAACGGATGTAAAGGTATCTGTAACATCGTATGGCTATCAGGACTTTATCGTAGAATTAGATGATGAGTATGATCCGGCGCTCTTAACCCCGACATGGGAAGGATGGACGCTTGCAGGATGGAAAGATGATAAGGGTAATCCAATGGATAAAGACAGTGTTGCACATGACAAGGTTTTTTATGCAGACTGGGTAGATGATATTGCACCGGAATTAGATTTTACGTCTACAAATAATGTTGCCGAGACACAAACAGTAACAATGAACATGAGTGATAAAGGCTCAGGAATAGCAGAGGTTTATTTTGGATTGCAAAATCCGGAAGAAACAGATGTGGTTTTCACACCGTGTACATCAGCGCAGAGTGATCAGACGGTTGCAGAGCCCGGAACGTATTACATGGCATGCAAAGATGCATCCGGAAACATGACATGTATATCTGCAGAGTTCTTTAAAATCACATTAGATTATGGAGATGCAACCTGTCCGGTACGTTACATCGTAGGACTGGAAGGAAACACCGTGACACTTCCAAATCCGGAAAAACTCGGATATACGTTTGAGGGATGGGAGCAGACAGAATAATGTCAGTAAAAGAAAAAAAGCAGAATATCTGGATCACAATGATCATGTTTTTATTAACTATAGGGGAATTGATCGCAGATATCTTGGCAATGGCAGGTATTTATTGTTTAGGAACGGTCTTTTGTGAATTATTAAGTTCAGATATCATGGCATACCTGATGATCCCGGTAGACGTATTGTTACTGATTTTAGGTATCTATATATTGCAGAGATTAAGAAAGATCATTTGGAGCTTATGCACAAAGAAATAATATTTCCTTTTTATGGAAGATGACAGGAGAATTGAAAATGGTTTATATTTTAAAAAATTTGAATTTAAGAAAGTTTTTTATATCATTTATGATTTGTTTTATTTTTATCATAATCGGAATTACACATGTATTTGCAGATGAAAAAGCTAAGATTACACAGGTTGTCATGGATAAGGATGTAGGCGCACGGCTTGATGAAGGGGATTCTGTAAAAATCAGCGTCAAAGCAGAAGGGGCAACGGCAGTGCATGCATGGCTTGTGAACAGAAATCAATCTCATTATACAACAGAAATTGTACATAAATATTTTCATTATGTTGAGTTTGTATACAATAATGCGACAGGAGAGTATGAATATACATTTATCAATGATGCAGATTCTGCATCAGGAAAATGGATGATAGACCACTTTAGATTAAGCGATAATGCAGGAAGGGCATATGATTGTTTTGAAATGCAAGACAATGGAAATTTAAAAGCATTTAGAGATTTTTATGTAAATGCTTATAAAGGTGACGTATTCGAAGATCTTGTATTTGTTCATTTTCAAGAATGGAATCCGATTTCGGGAGAATATGAGAACAAAACTACAAAATCTGTACAGAGAGGTACAGCAGCCGAAGATCTTGGGACATTATATCAGCCAGCCGATATAGACGGGTTAAATTTTATAAAATGGCACAGTGAAGATGGGCAACAGATAAATGATGATCAGTTCAATTATGCATATCCTGAATACGATAAAAAGATCGTCAGATTATATACATCAGATGAAAATGGAACGGAAAAATTATTGGACGTAAAATATTCTATGCAGAATGATGAAATTGATTTATCTGAATATAACAATAATTTAAAAAATTATGATCTGAAATGGTATTACTTTGGCAGTGAATTTAATGTATTAAGAAACCCGGTTGAAATTAATGATATGTATACAGTAAACGAATATGCAAGTCAAATATTAGTTGCTGCTTTAACACAAAAAAACGAGGAACCAGGGCAGCCGAATACACCAGAAACACCACAGACTCCGGAAACGCCACAAAATCCGGAAACACCACAAAATCCGGAAACACCACAGACTCCGGAAACGCCACAAAATATATCGGGTGGACAGAATGAAAATTCAGTAAAAGAAGAAACAAATAACACAGTTGAAGATCAGAGTATAAATGAAGAACTACAGGAAGACGATACATTATCTCCAAAGACAGGAGAAAATCAAATGGGAAAAATAATGGCAGCAATGGTTATTGTAGGATGTCTGGCAGTAATTTACATAGTAAGAAAGCGTGAATTATATGAAAAATAAAAAATGGATATGTGGTTTATGTGCCTTATTTTTGCTGTTTTCTTCAACATCAGTTCTGGCCGCACAGGTCACATTTGATGGAAACCACACTTATAAAGCAAATTTTAAAAAGAAACCATATCAGCTAAAAATAAGCGATTTACAGTATGACAGTGTAAATACTTATAACCAGATCAATGTTATTGATAATATGGGCGAGGATACACAAAAGACACTGGATTTTACAGAGGCACATCCGGGGAATACTTCTTTGCATGGCGAATATACAGTCAATGGGGCTTCCGGACTTGATGAATTATATGTAAAAGATAACGACCGGATTACGGTAGAGTTTAAGGCGGATGAAGATTATTTCCTGAAAGATGTTATATATAACGGAAAAAGCATGTTAGGCAGCATGCAGGAAACATACGCTTCTGATGGAAGCAGTCAAGGAAGTGTATCTTTTAATATTAACAATGCATCAGCGGTACAGACACTTGAGGTTCAGTTTTCTCCGGAATGGGCGTATTCAACCGCCCTGTCCGGTGGAAATATTGTTTTATCACGGTATGTAGGGCGAAATATAGTGGTAAACGTGCCTAAAACATGGGATTATTACACATCAGCATCAAATAAAGTGACAATGCCTGTATTGTTGAATAAGTCAGACATGGGAAGCGGTATTGGACCATTTGGAGAAAACCGTGAGATAGAAATTATAAATTATCCTGTTGGCGGAGTTCAATGCTTGGAACACAATTATGGATTTCTGTATGCAGACTGTGTAAGTTTGAGACAGATTAACAATATGATATATGATAATGCCGCAGTATCATATTTTGGCACATTTGCAAGGTGTTCATCTCTTTCAGAAATTCCGTCATTAGGTGGAGGAGCTGCATTAGTAAATATTGCTTATATGTGTGATGGAGCCTCAAAGATAACACAATATCCATACATTGGAGGATCACAAGCTGCACCAGCAGGTGTGACGCGAATAGATATGGCATTTAATAACTGTAAAAGTATTTCCGGAACATACCGGGTAAATAACACACAGATTGATATACAGAAAGCCAAAAATTCATTTGCAACACATTCATCCGGATATACCAATGTAATATGTAGCGGAAATACATATAATTCACTTGCATTTTATAAGAGCACAACATCCGGATGGGAAAATGTAGCGTTAAATGGTGCAAGATCAGCAATGCTCATGATAGATGAAAAAGAGAATGATTCAATAAAAGAAAAATCAGAATCAGTGACTGTAGAATCCACAGAAGAAATTATTCCGGAAGATACAGAGCAGAGTGAGGATACAGAAGAAACAGAGACAATCGAAGAAACAGAAGTCGCGGAAAATACCGAAACGGTGGAAGAAGGTACAGAAATTGAAAAATAAGATAAAAAGCATTATATGTATGGCACTTATGGTGTGCTTGACGTTTGGGTTAACCACAACATCATTTGCACAGGTAAGAATTGATAAAAACAAAAGCTACAAGGCAGCATGGAAGATTAATACATATGAATTAAAATTAGATGCAAATGATGGGCGTGGGATCATAGAAGACAGAAAAGTCAAATATAAAGATTCCTATGGAAAATTGCCAGATATAAATAGAGATTATTATGATCTGATAGGATGGTTTGATTCCCCGGATGGAGGATTACAAGTAAGCAAAGATACTAAAATGGGTGCTGCTGATACTACAATTTATGCACATTGGCAGGCAAGATACATAGATGTAGATTGTACGGATTATAGCGGTGTTTATGACGGTCAGTCTCATCAGCCATCTGTTACAACAGATATTCCGGGAGTTACCTTTACATACGGAACGTCCGATGGAAATTATAATTTATCTTCAATGCCATCATTTACAGATGCCGGAAGGTATACGGTATACTGGCAGGCTACACATTCAGATTGTTTGACTACTACAGGATCTGTAAACGTAACGATTGAAAAAGCTGATGCATGGATGAGCATTGATACATCAAATGGATATATTGCAGTATCTTCCAATAGTGAAGGTGCTGTGTCTGCTACATCATCCAATGCATCCATAGTTGATAATGTGGCAATCGAAGGCAGGAATATAAAAGTATTACCTACAAAATATGGAAGTGCTGGAACAGTTGATATTACTGTAAATGTTGGGGAAACAAAAAATTATAAATCAATAAGTGCTGTGCAATCGGTGACGGTGAGTAGTAGATTGATACCGGGAAATACTACTTGGTGGAATCCGGATGGAGAATACAGTTATGGATACTTAAATTCGTCTGGTCAGTATCACATGGATGGTGATTCGATGTGGAGAGTAACAACGGATGTTCCGGTGGGAGAAAGTGGATTTTATTATATTTTAGGATATTCAGGCGTACAACCAAAGATGTGTTTGTTCAATAGTCCGAATGCATCTGGTTTGTATAGAGCATTTGATACTATAGATGGATATGCCATGTATATTCCGGCAGGAAAATATATTAAATTTAGTGTTTGTGTTGGTGTCGGAAATACAGTAAATGATCTGGATTTCCGTAAAATTGTATTTAATTAAAGAGGAATCAGCTATGAAAAATCAGTTAAAAAAAATTATTCATTGTGTACTGATAACACTAATTTTGCAAAGCCAAGTGTTATCAGTACAGGCTGCACAGGTAAAATTTGACGGAAACAAGAAGTTTTCCGCTGCATGGAGAAATAACGCATACACGGTTGCTTATGATCCAAATGGTGGTTCCGGAAGCATGAGCAGTCAGCAGTTTAAATACGACATTTCCGGCAATTTGAAACAAAATACATTTCAACGAGACGGATATGAATTTTTAGGATGGTCATTGGCAGTTAATGCGGATACACCAGATTACACCGATCAGGAAATGGTAAAAAATCTGGCAACAGAGGACGGTGCAGAGCTTGTATTGCATGCGGTATGGAAAGATATAGAAGCTCCGGAACTTGAATTAAGACAGACGAATCCGACTCAGTCAAAACTTGTGTATGTAGATAATATATGGGCGCGTTTTCTGCATATGAAATATACATATTCATTCAAAGACAACGAAGGGGTTACAGGATATTATTGGGGAAAAAATATTCCTGCTAATGTGAATGATGTCAACTGGATACCAGTGACTGGAGATTCAGTAACAATTACAAGAGGATATGAAGCAGATGGAGTTGGTGGCTATACATCAGGAACATATTATTTTGTAGTACGTGACAAAGCCGGAAATATTGCAGTAATGGATAATACGGTATATTTTGGAAATGCGTCAATGGCATCTCAAAACGGAATTTTATCAAATGAACAGAAAGCAGCGAAGGTTGCAATACTTAATTCGAGTAGCGCACCGTATATCGAGATGTACACATCAAAGGGTACAATCTTGCCGGATGGCATAGCTGCTACGTATGATGTTAATGGAGCAGATGTATCTTATACGTTAAGCTCTACCAGATCAGATTGTTATATCTCATATGTGTTTTTTGAGTAAGGAGAAATGATAATGAAAAAAGAAATAAGACGGATCGTAACGATGTGCATGATTGCGGCAATGATAAGTATTACCTTGCCAGTACAAGCTGCACAGGTAAAATTTGACGGAAACAAGAAATTTTCCGCTGCATGGAGAAATAATGTATATACGGTTGCTTATGATCCAAATGGCGGTTCTGGAAGCATGAGCAGCCAACAGTTTAAATATGATAACGATGCAGTTTTGGCGCAAAATACATATAGCAGAAATGGATATGAATTTCTTGGATGGTCTACAGATCCAGGCGCAACAGTCCCAGAATATGGAAACGGTCAGAATGTGAAAAATATTACCGCAGATGATAATAAAATCATTACATTATATGCCGTATGGCGTGATAATGTGGCTCCTACAGTAAGTAAATCATTTACGACTGCCGGCACAAGCATGGGAGTGATCGGAGATTTCAATCCGGCAACAGGAAGATTTGATGAGTACTGGCAGACTTGTGATGTGGTTGTTAATTTTTCAGCAGAGGATAATGTTGGGATTACCGGATATTATCTTGGCAAGACAAACCCGCTTGTATCACAGGTGGCATGGACAGACATGGCATCTTCTAAAAATTTAACGACACAGAAACGGATAGGATTGAATGGTGAGAATCCATTATATGCTTCTGATCCGTCAGGTACATATTATTTTGCAGTACGTGATGTAGCCGGAAATATCGGGGTATCTACAGTAGAGGCACAGTTTACGTGGGTGCGGGGAGCTGCAAATTATAGTACAAGCTGGAAATCAATTCCTAATACAAATGGTTATACTCATTTTGCTATCAGTTATAATCATACGAGCAACTGTATGTATGCAAATTATGGAGACACAACAGTGTCTGCACCAAATGCCGGAGTGTGTGACCTTGTGGTAAATGGTGGCAGTGCGAATGTAAAGTGGGATAGTATTCCGGATGTACAGACAAGCTATTATTACATTTATTATAAATAGGATGAAGGATTGCTATGAAAAAAGAAAAAGCAGCTACGATTGTATTTAATAAATATAAAAAGGCAAGACACAGGACAAGCATGATCCTCACAGGCTTTATTGCTTTTATTGTATTAGGATATGCACTTTTCTTTACATCTAAAGTATGGTATCCGGAAGATAGTGACCTGATAAGGGCATCACAAATGAATGTTGCCAGACAGTGGGATTCCAGACAGGTCACATTGATTGACTGGGAATATTCAAAGACACAGAGTGAGATGGAGATTCTTCTTACCATTAAAAACATGTCATTTGATGGTATAAATACTTATGATATAACTGCATTAGACAGGAAAAATGGCTATCTTGAGACTTCTCTTTATTTACAGGAAAAAGACCTCTACGTGATCCGGATTACGGATGTGCCGGATGACTGGAGCGAGATATCCTTACAGTTAAGGAAAGAAGATACCAATGCTTTGAGATTTTATACGAACAAGAGGGATGTTGAGACGACAGATAAGATCGAGGATCTTACTTATGCACAGTATATGATCGAACAGCAGAATGGAATCATTGAAGGATATCAGCAGATGATCGATGCATGGAATGAGCAGATTCAGGAGGAAAAACAGACGATTGAAAACTGCAAGGCAGAGATCGAGGAGTTGAAAGAATCAGAAAAATATCAGACTGATCAGGAACAGAGAAACACGGAACAGTTGATTGCAAAAGCGAATACGCAGATCAACACATCCAATTCCAACATTTCCAATTACGAAAGTCAGATAGAAGAATATAACAAACGTATTCAGAACGCCAGACTGCAGATAGAAGAATACAAATAAAGGAGGTCAGCTATGGGTAACGCTACAAAAAAACAGCTTGAATATGCACAGCAGATATCACAGGCATTAAATATTGCGATGCCGGACGGAATATCTTTTGAGGCAATAAGCAAATTTATATCGGATAACCAGAGGGATTTTTACAGACACAATGATGAAGTCGTCCATCAGCAGATTGTTGATAACATACGCATTGTAGATTACGCTTCAGAATTAGGTTTTACACTTGTGAGGCGTGGAAAATATTTCACACTGAAAGAGCACGATTCAGTGATGATCGATCCGGAGCGGAACTGTTTTTGGAGAAATTCTATTGGTGGTGGTTATGGAAAAACTGCATATGGAGGATCTGTGATCGATTTTGCAAAACATTTTAGCGGACGTACCATGAGGGAGATCATGGTTGACTTTTCAGGGAGAGTGAAAGGGATGGAGCATGTGGCAGCTCCATCCAGAACGTCAGTAAAAGAAAAAGGGGAATTTGAATTGCCGCCAAGAGGTTCGGACATGAGGCGGGCATATGCCTACCTTATAAAAACAAGATACATAGATCAGGATGTTGTACAGGATTTTGTGGATCAAAAAATGCTTTATCAGGATCAGATGGGCAATTGTGTGTTTGTCTCTTATAACAAGGACAAGCAGCCAGTATTTGCTTGCAAAAGAGGTACGAGCACAGAAAAACGCTTTGTGGCAGACGTGAAAAACAGTGACTATGAACAGGGTTTTTATATAAATAATGGATCAGAAAAACTGATCGTAACAGAAAGCGTTATAGATGCAATGTCGATCATGAGCATATTAAAGGCAAAAGGAATTGATTATAAATCTTATGATTACCTTCCGCTTGCCGGAGCTGCAAAGTTCGAATCGCTGATGAATCATTTGCACGATGATGTGACGAAGGAAGTCAATCTCGCCCTGGATAATGATAAAGGTGGCATAGAGAATGCACAAACGATCAAGGAGCTTATTGCCAAGGAAGGTATTGACTTGGATGAACATGATTGGATACCGGACTACAAAGACTGGAATGAGGAACTTAAAGAAGCGTTTAAGCATGGCAGGAGTTTTGCAGATATTAAGCTGGAAAAAGAGCTGAATACTCCAATAGAGCCGGAAAAACAGAAATCATTTATGGAACAGGCAAGGGAGGAAGCAAAGGCAAAACTTGCCGCAGCAACAGTTGACAGAAACAAACAGATGGAAATGGATTTGGAATATGATGAATGAAGTGACAGTGTTAGACGAAGATACAAAGGAAAAACTCCGGGAAGCTTTGCTCAGGGATAAAAAGGAGCATACAGATAAAAATAAAACTGAAGGACGTGAATCTAAATGATATTTGTGGGAAATCAGGAAAGAGGATATTTTTCAGAAGAATTTGCAGGAAAAAATGGTCTTGATTTTGCATATGTGGGAACTTTCCCACATATTGCAGACCAGACCAATGATATCCTCCGGCATGGAAAACAGGACTATACGATATTTGATGTGGATACCTATATTGATGAAGCAGATGAGATCGCAGACCAGATCATCAGGATATGCAGGGCAAACAATTCAAAAGCGATCATATTTGCACCGGGCTATATGTTGGAATCTGCTATGATCATGGCCTTATATGATAAAGGAATCACATATTTTGTTACGGCGCAGACACTTTCTGCAATGAAAGACCAGTTGGAGAAATGCATCAATGGATATTATGATGCAAATGGGATTGAGGAATTTAAGGTAATCCAGAGAGAGGAGAACCTTGAAGAAGAAAAAAAGAACCTCAATATCAAGCTGATCGGCGTGGCTGGGGCATGTAACAGGATAGGAACAACCACACATGCCATGCAGATCATCCGGTATCTGCAACTGAAAGGATACAAGGCTTGTTATATACAGATGAACAGTACAAAATATGTCAGCAACATGCTGGAATGGTTTAATATTGAGGATCAGGATAATGAGATTGGCCGCATTACATATTCCGGCATTGATCATTTTTATAATGTGAATAAGATACAGGACGTACTTCGTCTGGGATATGACTATTATGTTTATGATTATGGTGTAAATTGTGATGTCAATTTTAACCGGGTGTCTTTTATGGAAAAAGACATAAAAATATTTGTTGTTGGAGCTGATCCAACAGAGATACCGTACACCTATGACATTGTTAAAAGTGCTTTTTATGATGACGTAAAGTATATCTTTAACTTTGCAGCAAAAACAGATGCAGACGACTTAAAGGATCTCATGGGAGATAAATTTGACTGCTCATTTATTGCAGAATTTATCCCGGACAAATATGTATATGCACCGACTGATATTTATGAAAAGATCGTACCTGTGACAGATCTGTCGGTGGATCAGGGCAAGACTAAAAAAAGGAAAGGATTCTTCGGTAAAAAGAAAAAATGAGCAAATACAAAAAAGGTATTGTAGAAGATATAAAGAAAGAACAGATATTCGAGGAAAACCAGCAGCATTTAAAGGATAAGTACAAAATGACAGGAGAAAAGGTTGTTATCGTAGAAAAAAATAATTTCCTTAAATATTTGGTCAAATATAGTGTTTCCTTTGTAAAATTGGTTGTTACAATTGCGATCCTGATCCTTGCAACACTTGGGGTATTGACTATTGTGTATCCTAATTCACGCCATGAGCTGCTGTTTGTTTTAGAAGATATTTATGCACAAATGCAGGTTTATCTTCCTTTTTTATCGAGTGTGAGGTAGTGCATATGTCAATTGTGAAATGGTCAAATGTTAGGCTTAAGACGAAGGACAAGAAGATCATAACAGGGCAGATTGAGGAGATGGTGCTTTCAGGATCGATGAATAATATAGTGACATATCTGATCCTGAATATTGACTATGCAGCATCTTCACAGGTTAATTGTACAAGGAAAATGATTTCCAGCCGCGATATAGTTGAGATTACGGAAGTCTTTAAGCCAGGCACAAAGGTGAAGATGATGCAGGATACTGTAAATTTAAGAAAAGATGAAATATGTGTTGTAAAGGAAGAAAATTCTAAGGAGCAGTTGGGCGAAGTCGTGTATACATTGCGTTCGGTAGAGCATCCTGATGTGACAGAGAAAGTAATATCAGATTGTTTTAGTGAGATCGGGTTTGGACTCTACAGAAATGATCATATGTTTATTTAGGAGTATGAAATGACATTATTTATAAAACCACAGAATGGGGAAGAATTGAGAAATGCAAATGTGATCATCGGATATCTGGATGGCATGGCTATCATTGAGAATGAATATGGAAAACGTTTTTTTGTGGAGTGTGAACCGGAGCAAATGCCGATCGGTACATATGTAGACAATAACACGATAGTGCCAGTAACAGAACTTGATAAAAGCGTTCAGTGCCTGATCACAGAGATTTTCGGTAAAGGCGGTGATTATTAATTGGCATGGAAAAAAAGACCGTCAAAAGAAGATCGGGAAGAATGGAAAACAAGATCAAAAGAACAGATGCAGGAAGCTTTTGACCGGATAAACCAGATTACACAGCAATATGTTGAAAAGCCGGAAAATCTTACGGAGCTGCTGGAATTTAGCAGCAAGTTCTATACATACAGTGTCAGAAACAATATGCTCATATTTAATCAAAATCCTTATGCTTCATATGTGCAGTCATTCCAGGCATGGAAGGAGATGGGATATAGTGTTTTATCTGGAGAACATGGATTAAAGATACTTGTCCCGGTTAAGGCTACTACGCTGCAGCTTGAAGATGGTAACTATGTTATGCTGCAGAATGCGACACGGGAACAAAAACATGCATTTGATAAAGGAGAGCTGCAAGGCATATCTCGGATTCATTTCAAGATAGGTACGGTATTTGATATAAGCCAGACCAATTATCCCAAAGAAAAATATCCGGAGCTCTATGCCGTTGGTTATCCGTCAGAAATGCATTTTGGAATTTATCAGGGATTAAAAGAGTACTGTAAAACGATAGGATATAATGTGGCAGAGAGCGATCTGCAGTCAATATCTTTACGTGGGGATTGCAATTATCAGAGTCGGGAAATCCGGATAAACAACATACTTGAGGATACTCAAAAGCTGTCTACTTTATCTCATGAATTAGGACATGCCTTATGTACAGAAGGATTACATGGTGCCAGCACTGCAAAAAGGGAACTGATTGCAGATGCCGTATCCATAATGATTCAGTCGAATTTTGGGATAGAGATAACAGACAGCCGGAAAAGACATTTAAAATCTCATTATGACTCATTGAAAAAGGAAATGGAAAGTGAGATTGGTCATGAAATGTCAGGAGAAGAAATGAGCAATCAGTTAAATGAGATCTTATCAGATACAATGGGAATGTATAAGGAGCATATAGAGGATATTAATAAATGTGTAGAGATTTATGTGCCACAGGACCGATTGAGGGAATATGAGCAGGATAAACAGCATAGAGAGGATTTTAATAAACTAAAAAATAAAGATATTGAAAGAACACCGGAAATAAACAAAGTTAAGGATGTTGAACTGGAACTGGAAGTATAATAGAAGCTGCGGGGTAAACCTGCAGCTTTTTCTTATACAAATTTCTTTATGTGATCCAGAAATGCCGTTTTGTCTTGATCGGATAATTTTCTATACGTCCGGACAAGCTGGATTTCATCATCTTTTTTTATGGTCATGGCAGGTGCGTGCCGGTTCGGTAATAATGGATAGCGTCAGCTATTTCAAAATCTCCGCGGGGAGACATGTTGGCGATATTTTTTGATAATGGCTCCTCATGCTCCGTCAGATACGTTTCAAGCTGCTCTATGCTTTTATATCCGCTGCGGATCAGGCATCGGTAATATCGTCCGGTAAGATTAAGGCTTTCTAATGGAGTGAATGCGTCTGTCATGCGTCTCATTCTCCGAGACTTTCCAGAGGAACGTCCAATGCCTCAGCCAATTTTTTTACGGTGCCGAATGCAATGTTATCCAGCGTTATGCGCTCTTGTTCATAATTACTTATAGAGCTTTTTTTGATTCCAGATTTTTCGGCTAACTCTGCTTGCGTAAGCCCTGATGCAAGCCGGGCTTGCTTCAGGGTTGCTTTGTTTTTGCATAAGATAGATAGATCACTATACGTCAGATGATCTGTATGGGAGTTTGGCCAGGAAACCTTTTTCATGACAGATATGATTGTGTCCATGGTGCTTGTTTCAAGTTCGGAAAGCCATATTAAAATACGTTCTTCTTCTGGAGTCAGTGCGGTTTCTCCTAGAATACGGTTTAATTTATCTATGTTTATGCCCTGATCTTGAAAAGATAAATTACTTTGATTTTTTTCAATAGGTGGTTGTTTTATCATTTAATATCTCCTTTTTCTTTTATGGCATATCTGGAATGTATTAACCAAGCAGGTACTAATATTTTTCCTGATATTCCATTATTTTTTTTCATTGCATCTTCTAAAACTTGTTATACTTATATTATACGCTTACAAGCGTATAATTCAATTGACATATTGTACAAAAATATACGCTTATAATCGTATATTATATACGCTTGTAAACGCATTGTTTTGAGGATAGAAATAAATTGTCTGATAACTTTCTGATCGAAAAGTTATAAAGATTTTTTTTGAAAACGGTAATTGTACCTAAATCTTACACAATTTATTTCAGTGACGTTTATATGATTGTGATCCGCTGCTTCTGTTAGGTCCTTTTCGGTACAGGATCACAAATTTTGTCATTTTGGGAAACAGTTCGCAAAACCCGGCTTTTAAGAAATGTTAACTTTATCAGGCGTGTATTTAAGGGAATTTTATTAGATAGTGCATATTTGAGAAAATTAAGGAATAACGGTATATGCATATTTTGTTCAAATTTTCTGAAATCTCTTTGTCTGGCATTTACTCAAAAACACCAGACAAATTATGATTACAGGAATTATTATAGCATATATTTTATCCTATTTCATTAAATTTATATTGTCTGCGCATGACATTACTAACATCATTATGATTATAGCAATAATCGGTCCAATCCGATCACTTATCTTTCTGGATGTTTCGTCAGGGATAGTAAATAGTTTTTTTAATAACCGTTTTATTATTTCAGATGTTAATTCAATGATGTATTCTATTATGTTGGTTAAAAAAAGGTCAACTAAAAAGGTAAGAAATGTTTTTCTCATGTTTTTTTCCTCCGATGTATTTTTACTAAATATGGTATATACCCGCCTTTATGATCAGGGATTTTTTATGTCATATATAAGTATGTGTGAGTTCATTACATAGAAAAAATTTAGAATATGCATATAATTTTGAAGGTACTATTGGTTAAAGAAAAATGTGGCGCTGGATGTCGCTGTGCCGGTAATTTGACTTGGCGTGCGCCAGAAATAATTGATGCACTTTACCGCTGTCACTGCACATATGCTGCTATTCGATCAGAAGGAAGCCGCAGCTCCGGAAGTCGCTGCACCTGTAATTTGACCTGGCATACTGCCAGGAATAATTGATACACGTTACCGCTGTCACCGCGTGTTTGCTGCTATCCGATTAAAAGGAAGCCGCAGCTCCGGAAGTCGCTGCACCTGTGATTTGACCTGGCATACTGCCAGGAATAATTGATGCACGTTACCGCTGTCACCGCGTGTTTGCTGCTATCCGATTAAAAGGAAGCCGCAGCTCCAGAAGTCGCTGCACCTGTGATTTGACCTGGCATACTGCCAGGAATAATTGATGCACGTTACCGCTGTCACCGCGTGTTTGCTGCTATCCATTCAAAAGGTAGCCGGGCATGTCCTGCCCGCCTTTATCATACTGGCATGGCTGCCAGTTAAATATGTTGCCGTTTATTTTTTTTACAATTCTTTTATTTTTTTCATAACAAAAAGCAGAGCACGGTTGCTCTGCTTCTTTTGCTTTCTTAAAATGAAAAAATACCCGGTTGCATCCAGGTATTTCTTCTCGTAGTAAAAATTATAATTTTGCGTAAAAACTATATTATGATTATAACATATATAATTTGTTTTACAATACTTTTTTTGAAAAATTTTTTACTTTTTTTAAGCTTTTTGATATAGATTAAGTTCCTTTTTCAGAAAAATTTTCTATATAAATGTTGTGCTTTTTGACTGGATATTTAAATTTTTTATTAACTTATGATCTTTTTTTTGGAGATGCTGTCCTTTGATTTTTCTTCTTTCGTGTTTGCAATTTTATAATTGTATTCCGGAATTTCTTTTTCTGATTTTAAATTCCAATTAAATTATTTTATAGATTTGTATTTTGGGGATCTGATTGCCCAGGATCTGTTTTCCTTTTTACGGAATTATTTGGAGATGTTGTTTATTTTAGAAAATTTTTTTTGAAAGATTTCTTATTTGAAGATTATCTGATTGGCTTATTTTCTATGGTGCTTTTTTTGGGGGGATTGCTTTTTTAAACATTTTAAATTGGGCGATTTATGGTAGAGAAATTTTTGGTAAGTCTTTTTCAGGAAGATCTTCCTTTTGCAAGATTTGCAGATTAGAAATTTTTTTATGATTGATTTTTTTTTGTGTTATTTTTTGAGAAATGATTTTTAGAGAAATAATTTTTAAGTTTCGCTTCAGGATCGTATTTCTAGAAATTGAAAAATGGATTCCTTTTTTGTTAGATGATGTTTTTTGGTTTTTCCTATAATTATTTTTCGGGCAATATTCCCTCGACCCAATTTCCGGCTTCCTATTACCCCATTTTTCAATCAAAAAATCGTTTCACCTCATTCCGGTGAACCAATTTTTTTTCAGAAAAATTTGGGGATTAAGGAATTGGAAATCGGGTACCCCTCGGTTGCGTGGCAAAATTTACTTTTATGGCAAAAAGAGATTCTTACGACTGCTCTCCCGACACAGAGAGATATCAATAAAGAAAAAAAATGTGTACGAGTACAGTCGTACTTTTTCTTTACGTTGTATTGTAAATATAGTATAATATGAGTGTAGAAAAAATTATAATTTTTTAGGCGTAATGCCAGAAAGGAGTAAGCTTATGACTTACAATGAATTTTTGGAAACTATGAAAACAGAGGTACAGAACAGACTTGGGGATGCTTACAGAGTGGATTTGCAGGACATCATTAAAACCAATGACATGGTCTACAATGGGTTGACAATTGCGGATAAGAACATCAACATTGCCCCGACTATTTATCTCAATGATATGTATGAGAAATACGGAACTAATACGGATGGTGCAGTCGAGGAGATTCTTGGAATTTTCAATAATAACAAATGCAATGAAAATTTGGACATTTCATTTTTTGTTGATTGGAACACTGTAAAGGATAAGATTGTATATAGAATCGTGAATACAGAGAGAAACAGAAAACTGCTTGAGGATGTGCCACATATCAATTATCTTGATTTATCAATTATTTTTTATGTAATGTTGGAACAGTTTGAAGATGGAAATTCAACTATTCTGATTCATGATTCTCATATGAAAGCATGGAATAAATCCGTAGATGAACTTATGGAACTTGCAACAGTCAATACTAAGGTGCTTGTACCTTATACAGTAAAGGACATGTATGATACCATGCTTGATATTTTGGAACTGAAAGGCGCAGACATTCCAGCAGAACTGCATCAGAAAAACGAACCATCTATGTATGTCATTTCAAATAAATCTTTATTATATGGTTCATGTGCCATGATTGACAAAGAATTTTTAAGGGAATTGGGCGGTAAATTTGGAAGTTTTATCATTCTTCCGTCAAGTGTCCATGAACTTATCATTCTGCCATGTGATGAAGCGGAATGCGATTTGGAAGAATGTAGCGAAATGGTTAAGGAAGTCAATGAGACGCTGTTGTCTACAGAAGATATTTTATCTGACCATGCCTATTTTTATAACGCATATTTGGGAGATATTACATATTAAAAAAATGTGTGGGGCATATGCCCCACACAAAGGGGGAAAATGAGATATTTATATGAATATAAAAACGTCAAGGCGGAAAACTTTTCTGTTCGAGGAATAAAAAAAAGACGCATTGGAGTACCGGAACAGCTTGATTTCCCAGAAAAAGTTGTGGATTTTTTCAGACAATACTATTGTCTGGACAAAATGCCCGAAGAATATATGTACATGATATGTTTTAACTCTGCATCGGTTCCGGTATCAGTCTTTGAAATAAGTCATGGGGGAATTGATTATACAGTTGCTCCAGTTAGGGAGGTATACTTAAAAGCTTTACTGTCAGACGCAAATAATTTTATTCTTATACATAATCATCCAAGCGGAAATGTGAAGCCGTCAGCAAATGATGTGAAATGCTGTCGGACAATTGTAGCACTGCAAGATATGATTGGCATAAAAATGAACGATTTTATCATTGTGGGTGAGGATGAATATTTGAGTTTTAAAGATGAACATATTGTGTTGTAAAACAGATTTCAAAGGCTTTGAATCATTTATTTTGCCGGCTTTTTCATAAGGTACTATTAATAGTACCTTATGAAAAAAGGTCTGTTTTTAAGGTTCAGAATTGCTCTGGAACAATACTCTGCGCGCAAGGTACTATTAATAGTACCTTGCGGAAAAAATAGATTTCTGCAACCGTCTGCAGCTTTTTTTGCAGCTCTTTTCCGGCGGGTGCTGCATCTGCAGCACGATAATTGACCTCAGTTTAAAATGAAGATTATTCTGATCTTCTGCAATCTCTCATGCTGCTTCGCAGCACAGAATAGAAATGATCGGGGTGGCTGCTTCTACTGCTCTTTCCGGATCCGTTTAAAATGATCTGTATAAAATTGATCACTTTTCTGCTTTTTACAACATACCAAAACACATTAAAAATCCAGAGCCAAGCTCTGGATTGTCGCCCTCAAAGGGCGAAAGGTAATTTTGCTTCGCAAAAAAAATTCAATAAAAAAAGAAAAATAAATGTGAAAGAATTTCAGTTATTGGCTATCAGAAAGACAGCGGCTATATTTCAAGCCGCCTTTTATTATGCATACATCAATTTCCCTTTTGGAACTGGAATTTCGCGCCCAATTTCCTCTGCTGTCTCTATCCATTCTGATATAACCGTTTCTACATTTTCCAGTGCTTCTACTGCTGTGCTTCCATCTGCCATGCATCCGGCAAGTTCCGGAACTTCAACGATAAATTTTTTATCCTGTTCTGACCAGTAAATAATTCTTTCATACTTGTGCATACATTAAACCTCCAATCCATATTTTAATATTATGTTTCTCACTTGCTTTACTTGATAAGGTTTTGCTTTATTTCCGTCTGGTTGAATATTAATAATTTCGTCAATACCATCTTTCCAGTATATGAAATGATCTCCCTTTATTCTGTGTTGGAAACCAAGCACATCAAGTATTTTTTGCAGATCTGAAAATTTTATGTTCCTATCTTGCGTTCCGCTCATTATCGCAGCTATTAACTTTTCAATTGTTGCCACTCTTTTGCCTCCCATTTTTCTACTTTAAAGTCAAATTCATTTCTCCAAGGTGCAGTTCCTCGCACATTATATTAAATGCTTTGTAGATTGTTGAAGCACGTTTCAAAACATATTCGTACTGTTTTAAATCCTCTTCTGTCCAGTCGCCCATAAAGTCTTTTTGACAATCTTCATCAAGATTTATAAAGTTGTCTACTGGTGTTTCATGTTTTGCTTCCATTTCTTTTAAGATAGCCTGTAACTTTTCATAGCATTTTTTTAATTCTTCCATTTTTATTCCTCCGGTGTGTTGAGTTTTCCTTCTTTCAAATATTATAATAGCACATAATTATCACTTTGTAAAGTGATAATTTGAAGGTTTTTAAATTTTCTTTTTCTGTTCCAGGTCTTCCGGTGTCTCTTCATATATAAATATGTCTTTTGGCTGCATGTCGAGAATCAGACAAAGACTATTTAATGATTTAGCACTTATATTTGTATCTTCATTTTTTATCTTTTTAAGTGTCTCTTGACTAATCAATCCCGTTGTTTTTGCTTTATACATATTAAATCCTACACGTTCAAGTGCATCCGCTACGTTAAATTTATATTTAAGCATTTGATCCCATTCCTTTGTAATTCATTTTTATAAATCTACTATATACTAGATGGTTTCGAAAGTCAATAAAAATATCTCTAAAAAAAGTGATAAAAAGCCTTGACTATCACTACGAAAAGTGATAAGATAATATCAACAGGAAAACAGAAACGGAGAAAAACAATATGAAAACAATTGAAAAAGCAGAGATTAAAAAATTAGACTTCCCAGTCAGTGGTTACAACTATAATGTGCAAATCTTAAGAAGTGTAGACGGCGGTGAGACGTTTGTGTATTGCGGATCTGGTAAATATTTTAAGACATACGAAAAAGCTGAAGCGTACAGTAAATTATTTAAATAAAACAGAAAGTGAGGATTTGAAGATGACTGGAGCTATTAAAATCAATGGAATATATGGAGTAAAAATTGGAAATTTACAGGTATTCACTTATGAGGGCGCTGTTAATGCTTATAAAATTTTCTGTGAGCTCTTTAATCGTGACATGACAATGGAAGCGTCAGCGGTTATGAGTGATGCATCACTCGATATGCACCGAATCGGCTTTAGTTGGGAAGAAATTGAATCAATAGAATTATCTGTATTATAAACAGTAAAATACACCGCCCCGGAGGTCACGAGGGCAGAAAGGACAGCGTCCACCGTGGGACGGTCGCCCGGCTCTGATGATGGCGGATTAAAGAATGGAGAAAAAGAGGTATGATGAAAGAAATTTACGCAATGTGGAATCGTAAGAAAATGCATATAGGAACCGTTAAATATTTTTCAGACAATGGCGAGGAATTTTGTTTAATAGAAAGCCCTTACAGATTTTCGCAAGTATGTTGTAAAGAAGATTTAGAACGTACATTAAAAGAAATGAATCCGAATTATAAGATAGCATAGGCAAGCGGCATTTTGAAGTGTAAAATTACACTAAAAAGGTTAGGTACTATTAATAGTACCTAACCTTTTTTTGTGGTCTAAATCTTTTATGATCGGTTTTATTTTACATACGTTGATTTGAGTATCCGGCACGTTCCGGATCTCGGAGAGGCAAAATTTGCTACCGGAAGAACCGGGCAAATTTTGGTTGGGGGCGCTGATCCCCCAATCCCCTCAG